>ENA-OWZY01000042-OWZY01000042.1-human-gut-metagenome-genome-assembly--contig:-NODE-42-length-102596-cov-21.1562_pt1 | contig 102596 bp, 83 predicted proteins | sample MGYA00249266_ERZ652127 | MGnify/ENA primary metagenome ERZ652127 (study PRJEB26925, sample SAMN05827178) | human gut metagenome | biome: ENVO:2100002; feature: ENVO:00000062; material: ENVO:00002003...
TGGCGTAGGCCTGATAAGACGCGTTAAGCGTCGCATCAGGCGTTGATGTCGGATGTGGCGTAAACGCCTTATCCGACCTACAAAAACCACGCTACATCAGGCTATTACTCAGTCAGGCATCCACACATTGCCGGGTGGATATCCCCCCGGCAATCTTCAATTACTGATCCGCAGTCTTATCAAATTTGCCCAGCACTTCACGCTCATAAGCCAGCGCTTTCTTACGGTCAAATTTGTGTTCCCACTTGGCAATCACCAGCACCGCCAGCGCATTACCCACCACGTTCAGCGCAGTACGCGCCATATCGAGGATACGGTCAACACCGGCAATAAACGCCAGACCTTCCAGCGGAATACCTACGCTACCCAGCGTTGCCAGCAGCACCACAAACGACACGCCCGGCACGCCAGCAATCCCTTTCGAGGTCACCATCAGCGTCAGCACCAGAATGATTTCCTGCCAGATGGACAGGTCAATGCCATACAACTGCGCGATGAAGATAGCGGCAATACTTTGATACAGCGTCGAACCATCAAGGTTAAAAGAGTAACCGGTCGGCACCACGAAACTGGTGATCGACGCCGGTGCACCGTAGGCTTCCATCTTCTCAATAATTCGCGGCAGCACGCTTTCAGAACTGGCAGTGGAGTACGCCAGAATCAGCTCATCTTTCAGAATACGAATCAGGATCCAGACGCTTAACCCGCACAGGCGCGCCACAATTCCCAGTACGACCAGCGCGAAGAACAGAATGGCGAAATGCACCAGCAGCACCAGTTTCGCCAGTGGCCACAGAGACGAGAAACCAAAGTTAGCCACCGTCACCGCAATCAGCGCAAACACACCCACCGGCGCATAACGCATCACCATGTGAGTCACTTTAAACATGGTTTCAGAGATGGAGCGGAAAACGGTCACCAGCGGTTCACGATGCGTCGCGGGCAGGGATGAAAGCCCCAGACCAAACAGCACCGAGAAGAAGATGATCGGCAGCATTTCGCCTTTCGCCATCGACGCCACGATGTTCGTCGGCACCAGCGACAAAATCGTGCCCATAATGCCGTGGGAACTGCTTTGTACCGCTTCCGTAGTGCTCTGATATTTCGAGATATCGACGGTCGCCAGCTGCGACATATCCACCCCGGCACCGGGCTGGAAGACGTTCGCCAGAGTGATCCCCAAAATGATGGCGACGGTGGTGATCACCTCGAAGTAGATAATGGTTTTCGCACCAATACGCCCGAGCTGTTTGGCATCACCAACACCCGCGATACCCACCACCAGCGTGGAGATCACAATCGGCACAACAATCATTTTGATCAGATGGATGAAGATATCACCCGCCGGAGAGAGCAAATTGACGACCAGCCAGTCGCGGCTGTCGCTATGGTAGTGCAGGTAGCTTCCCAGGAGAATGCCCAGCACCATAGCAAACAGAATCTGCCAGGCCAGGCTGAATTTTATATTTTTCATCAGAATAACTTCCTCAATGGAGCGCCGTTCCCCGTTCAGAAACGCGAGAACGTGACATACTGCCAGGGCATGAATTGTGTTGCGTTGGTTTGTAGATTTTTTTAACGCTTATGATCAGTATCATTTGCGCGGTATGTTGCGCAACCCTTTAACAACAGAGCTTTTCGCTGCATTAATGCATAATAACGCGAGTTTATGGCAGGATTAATGAATAACCATTTGTTATAGAAGGATTTTTATTTGTTTAATCTGCAATAATACTGATTAGTGATTATTTTTGATTATATGTTCATTCGGTTGTTTTTTATGCAGCTCAATAACATAATCTTCATCACCAGATGATTAATCTGATCTCCGCTGCAACAATTTCGCCATATTAATCGACTCGACCAGCTGTGTCCGGTTGATCCGGGGTGAGTTGAGATCCATCACTTTTTGCCATAGTTCGATAGCTTGCGCGTAATTCGCCTGCATAAACGCATCGGAAGCCAGCAGCATCAGAGCGGTGATTTCGTTAGAGTCCAGCGCGAGGGCTCTGTCGATCATTGCGCGAGCCTGGACGGTCATATGTTGGCTGGCCTGGTAATACAGCACCGTCGCCAGCGCCGCATACAGTTCAGCGTTCTCACCACGTAGTTGCAACGCCTGACGGTACGCCAGCAGCGAATTGCTGTAATCGTTTTGCCACAGATAATACTCGCCCAGTAACGCCCACTGTTCGCTGTTTTGTGGATTAGCACGGATTTTATCCTGCAATGCCTGAAGCTGCGCTTCCGGGGTTTGCTGGCTGGCAAACTGATGCAGCGGATCGCGCTGACGCTGATACTCCGCACGTACCGCCTGCCATTTTGGACTTAACAGATAACTGCCGACACAGAGAAATACCATAAAAATCGTGAGTGTTGTCAGCATTTTCACCGGTATTTGGGGCTGTTTCATCGCTTCGCCCTCACTCGCCAGAGGATCAGTGCCATCAGCAGTAACAACACTACTGGCAGCGCCCACAACACCAGCGTCTGACCCGTTAACGATGGGTTATAGCGAACAAAATCTCCGTAGCGTTCGGTCATCCAGCCAATGATTTCGACTTCACTTTTCCCCTCTTCCACCATGGTGTAAACCTGATGGCGCATACTGACTGCCACCGGCGCATTGGATTCCAGTAAGTTCTGATTCTGGCACTGCGGACAACGTAACTGGCTGGCAATATTTAACGCCTGTTCCTGTTGTTGCGGATTGGCGAATTGCCAGGTGTCTACAACCTGAGCGCGCGCAAAACAGGTAAATAACAGCAGTAGCGTGAGAAGCCCTTTATTCATCGCGCTTCCTTCCCCGCCATCCGCTTAACAATGCGCCCGAAATCATCAACAATCCTCCCCCCCAGATCCAGCGCACACCGCTTTGTACATACAAACGAAAAGCGTAACGATCCGCTCCGGTTTTCTCGCCCATGACCGCATACCAGTCATGGATGCCATTCCAGCGAATTGACGGTTCCATCATTTGCTGACGACGTGCTTCGTAAAAACGCCGCTCCGGCGTTAATTCACCAATGCGTTGCTGATGGTCAAACAGTGCCACTATCGCTTTTTCGCTGGTGTAATTGCCTTTGGCTTGCAGATCGAGGTGCTCAAAACGGAAGGTGTATCCTGCCAGCGTCACCTGCTGACCCGGCTGTAAATTCAGGCTGATCTCCTGACGGCTGACGCTGGAAACCACGATCCCCGCGGCAAATAACAGCACGCCCGCATGCGCCAGCAGCGCCGGAAGCTGAGCACGTTTGCCAGAGACAAACGTCGCCAGCACAATCACCACCAGCATCAACATACCAAACGGTAACGTCGCGCGGTTAAAATACGGTGCGCCAACGGAGAGGCGTCCCCAGCCCAGCAGGCCGTAAATCATCGGATAAAGCGTTCCCACCAGCACGATCAGTAGCACTGTGCAAAACAGCAACAGCGTAGCGAGGATTAACATTTCCCGCGATAACCCCGAAAAACGCACCGCCGGGCCACCGTCCCGCGCTCGCCAGCCATACAGAGCCAGAGACGCAAGGCTAATCAGTGCAAACAGGCCGAACAACGGCACGGCGCAGACGTTATCCAGCGCGAACGCATGAACCGAAACCAGAATGCCAGAACGGACAATTAAGGTGCCCAGCAGCGACAGCATCAGAGTTACTATCGCCAGCAACAGCGACCAGTGGCGGAAAATCCCCCGCTGGCGTGTCAAAGACAAACTGTGTAGCAACGCAGTAGATGAAAGCCAGGGTAATAACGACGCGTTTTCAACCGGATCCCAAAACCACCAACCGCCCCAGCCCAGTTCGCAATAGGCCCACCAGGAACCGAGGATGATCCCCGCCGTTAATGCGCACCAGCCAGGTAGTGCCCAACGCCTGCAAATTCGGGCGCTGGCACCATCAAACTCGCCGCGCAGTAAACTCGCCAGCGCCACGCTCGCCGCCACCATCAAACCGCCGTAGCCGAGATAAAGCAGCGGTGGATGAAAGATAAGACCGGGATGTTGCAGCATCGGATTGAGATCGCGGCCTTCGATTGCTGGCGGAAATATCCGCACGAAGGGATCGGACCACAGCACCACAAACAGTAGCAGTGCGGCGAGCATGAGAGATAAAACGGCTAGCGTCAGCGGAAATAGCGGATCGGTTTGCTGCCGGTAATGCCAGGCAAACAGCGCGCTCCAGGCGGAAAGCAGCAGCACCCAAAGCAGCAGCGAACCTTCATGACCGCCCCACACCGCCGCCAGTTTGAGTTCCCACGACAGCAGGCTATAGCTATGTTGGGCGACATAAATGACCGAGAAATCGCTGATGAGAAAACAATACGTCAGTACGCCAAAGGCGAGCAGCAGGAGCGCGAACTGCGCCAGAATGCCGATGCAAGTGAGTCGCATCATGGCAGGCCAGCGCAACCGCACTCCCGCGAAGGCCGTCAACGGGGTCAACACGTTGACCCCGAGACTTAACAACAACGCCAGAAAACCGACTTCAGGAAGGAATACGTCCAGAAACCACCTCTGTTCTGGCTTACGCCACCGTTAACTGCCCGGCGTAGAGAATGAAAAAGCGCAGCATTAACACGCCGACCAGGCTGGCCCCACACGCCGCCAGCACGGCAGGAATGCCGGAACTGCGATTGACCCACGGTTTGAGCAACATTGGCACAATCAGCCCCAGCCCGGCGACACCAAGCCAGAACCACCACGTCCAGAAACCGCCGCCCAATGCCGCCACCAGCGCACGAACTTTACCGTCATCGCCCAGCGCCAGACCGACGAAAAACGCCACCAGCAGGAAGATTTCGCCCCATACCACAGGGATTTCCATCCAGTGAACAAAGTGCGCTTCCGTGGAATGCGGGTTACTGCGTTGGCGTATCGCCATGGCGATCAGCGCCACCGCCGCACCAGACGAGATGCCGGAGAAGAGGAACAGCACCGGCAGGATCGGGTTATTGAGGAACGGATACGATTTCAGCGCCGACAGCAGAAAGCCGGTATAAGCCCCCAGCAGCACCGCCAGCACCAGCATCAATGTTTCCAGTCCGCGATGAACGGGCGTCAGCAGGCTCAAAACCTTTTGCACGATCCCCAGCTTCGGCAACCAGCGTTGTTGCAGGGCAAGCAAATCATGTTCAAAGATTTTCGCCAGCCACAGCACCAGCACCACCATGTAGAGCTGAAACAGCATCACCCCCATCGACATCACCGAGGTAAAACTGTAGTGGAACATCAGCTTCCAGAAGGTCCACGGTCTTGTCAGGTGGAAGACGAGGATCAACAGACCGAGGATCACTGCGCCAGGCCCGACAATCAGCGTGGTGCGCAGCAACGTACTGTCTGCACCGCCCGCCTGCGGGTAGAAGCGACGTAACAGCACGGCCAGCGTCACCAGACCGGCAGAAATACCAATCAAAAACAGGTAGATGGCAATCGGCCAGTCCCACACCAGCGATTCAAAATGAAATGCGGAAGTCTGCGTCATTGGCTCACCTCCCCGTATTTAAACGGTACGCGGTACAGCTTCGGTTTGGTTCCCAGCGCCAGCTTGTAGCGGTAAGTGGGCTTCTGGCGCAGCAGTTGCGAAATCTCACTGTTGGGATCGTCCAGATTGCCAAACGTCAGCGCCTTCGTCGGGCAAGCTTCAACGCACGCGGGCAGCTTACCGGCCTGCAAATTGGTCTTACGGCAGAAATCGCATTTGTCCGCTGTCTTCGTGACCGGATGGATAAAGCGCACGCGGTACGGACAGGCGGCGATGCAGTACTGACAACCGACGCAGAGATCCGGATTAACATCGACAATCCCACTGGCAGCGTCGCGAAAAGACGCACCGGTCGGGCAGACATCAACGCACGGCGCATGATCGCAGTGCTGGCAAGACTTACGGAAGAAGCGATATTTCACATCAGGAAATTCGCCCTGCGGCTCGCTACGAATAATCGTCAGGCGCGAGACGCCTTCCGGCACCTTGTTCACTTCCCGACAAGCATCCATACAGGCGGTACAGCCGATGCATAACGACTCGTCATGCACCATGCCGTAACGCACACCATTGATATTCAACGTTTTCGCCACCACGCGCCCTGCGGTGCCGCTGACGGCGGCCAGCACGCCGACGCCGGTGAGAAACTGGCGACGAGACCAGGTCATGGCTGCTCCTTAAGCAACGGAACAGACGCCGGGTTAAAGTTCGGATTGGTGCGTTGATCGCTGTGGCAATCGACGCAAATCTTAATCCGTCCTTTGTCACTTAACGTCTGCATCGTATCTTGCTGTGGATGCAGGGAATGGCAGCTGGCGCACGCCACTTTGGTTACGTGGACATCGTGCGGCCAGAACGCTTTTTGCAACTGTTCCGGCAGATGGCAGGACATACAGACGCTGTTCTGCTCTCCAACCTTGTACATCGGCTCGTTAAAGCGCATCACATCTTTCACCCCTTCGCGGTGTTGCGGTGATGGCTGACCGTGGCAGTTGGTGCAGGTGACCGGCAGTTTGTTATTCGGGTTGATAACGGAAGCATGTTTGCCATGCATACCTTCGGTATCTGGCTTATGACAGTCCAGACAGGCGGCATCCGGGTTACGCTGCTGAGTAACTTCGTAGCGATCATCAGATGCCTGCGCCGCAGGGGTAGCGGTAATTCCGTTCAGGCTCCACAACAGGCCCGACGCCAGCACCCCGGCAGTTAATAACGAACGTAATACGCTCATATTCACTCCATTGTGTTTTCCGCCCCTTGCGAGGCGGAACGGGGTTATTGGCTTAACAGACCGTTTTTACGTGCCTGCTCTTCCCACTGCGGGATCACCGTTTTGATGAAGTCCTGCTTCTCGGCCTTGATTTGCTCCATGTTCAGGCCAATGGCCTGCTGGGCTTTCTCTTTGGTCGAGATATCCGGGATCTGGATTTCATGGGTAATGCCTTTGGTCGCCAGCAGGCGCGCCAGTTTGGTGCGTGCATCCGCCGCTTTATCCATCGCCGTACCGAGCATCCTCAGACCTTCTTCCGGTGCGTGCATATGAATGCCGTGGGAAGCGATCGCCAAATCCCAACGCCACTGGGCATGACGGATATCGTCCTGAATCGGCTTCATTTCGGCTTCCGTTGCGCCTGCATCCAGCGCCGCTTTCGCTTCGAAGTGAGCGTGAACCAGTTGATCTTCAACCTTGATTTTCAGGTCGTTAATCGACTGCTTACGTTCCGCGACCACTTTTTGCAAGGCAGCTTTGTCCTGGGTATGGCAGTTCGCACAAGTCTGGGCGAAGTTATCAAACGGATTACCAATTTTATGGTCGGTGTAGAGTTTGCCTTCGGCGTTCTGCACTTTTGGCATATGGCAATCGATACAGGTCACGTTGTTTTTGCCGTGAATGCCCGCTGTCCAGGTTTCATATTCCGGGTGCTGCGCTTTCAGCATTGGCGTTTTCGACAGGGAGTTAGTCCAGTCAGAGAAGGCAATTTTGTCGTAATACTGCTCCATATTTTCGACTTTCATGCCGTCATCCCACGGGAATTTAACCGCTTTGTTTTTGCCGTCGAAGTAATACTCCACATGGCACTGACCGCAAACCATCGATTGCTGGTCGAAACGTCCGGCTTTCTCGAAAGGTTTACCAATGGCTTCCATCGCGCGAGCCGCATACGGACGGGAAAGGGTTAACTCCGGTTTGCCTTTGGCGAACTCTGGTGAGGCGGTGTTATGGCAATCGGCACAACCTAAGTTGTTGACGATTTCCGGGCCGCCGCGCGCCCATTTTCCGTGGAAGTAGCCATCTTCGCCGTCTTTCTGGATCAGACGCGCCACATCCGGGCTTTTACAACTCCAGCACGCCATCGGTAGCGGACCATCTTCAGCGTTTTTCGGCGCACCGGTACGCAGGGTTTCACGCACATCGGTCACAGCAAAGGCATGTCCACGCGGCTTGTTGTAATCGCGCGAGAAGGGATACCCTGCCCACAGGATCACCAGCCGTGGATCTTCCGCCAGGGCGTCAACACGCTCTGACTGTTCCGAGGTAGCTTTCCAGGAGAGATATTGATCGGGATGCTGCGGGGCAAAGGTTTCATTCTTCGCTTCCACAGTTACAGGTGTTGCGGGAGCAGCCGTTTGTTCAGCGTGAACAGAAGTGAAAAAGAAAAAAGGAATCAATAAGCTGAAGATACGGCGTGCGTTTATTTTTATCCTTGTCATAGGGCTTCATCCGAATTGCGCCATTGTTGCAATGGCGGTTTTTATTGTTTTTCACGACAGTAACCGCACCTACACTGTCATGACATTGCTCGTCCCTATGTGTAACAAATAACCACACTATGAATGTTGTCTTTAATCAATTGTAAGTGCATGTAAAATACCACTTTAGAGTTAGTCAGTATCTTCCTCTTTTTCAACAGCATGCATAACTGCATGTTCCTCAAAGAATTAATCAACTTTTGTTGCTGACCTTCAAAAATTACCCTGCCGTTTATTTGCACAATTCTACTTTTGCGTGATCTGTCGCCCAAATACTAAACAAAACTGCCAATACCCCTACATTTAACGCTTATGCCACATATTATTAACATCTTACAAGGAGAACAAAAGCATGAGTCAAATTCACAAACACACCATTCCTGCCAACATCGCAGACCGTTGCCTGATAAACCCTCAGCAGTACGAGGCGATGTATCAACAATCTATTAACGCACCAGATACCTTCTGGGGCGAACAGGGAAAAATTCTCGACTGGATCACACCGTACCAGAAGGTGAAAAACACCTCCTTTGCCCCCGGTAATGTGTCCATTAAATGGTACGAGGACGGCACGCTGAATCTGGCGGCAAACTGCCTTGACCGCCATCTGCAAGAAAACGGCGATCGTACCGCCATCATCTGGGAAGGCGACGACGCCAGCCAGAGCAAACATATTAGCTATAAAGAGCTGCACCGCGACGTCTGCCGCTTCGCCAATACCCTGCTCGAACTGGGCATTAAAAAAGGTGACGTAGTTGCGATTTATATGCCGATGGTACCGGAAGCCGCGGTCGCGATGCTGGCCTGCGCCCGCATTGGCGCGGTACATTCGGTGATTTTCGGCGGCTTCTCGCCGGAAGCCGTTGCCGGACGCATTATCGACTCCAGTTCACGACTGGTGATCACTTCCGACGAAGGTGTGCGTGCCGGACGTAGTATTCCGCTGAAGAAAAACGTTGATGACGCGCTGAAAAACCCGAACGTCACCAGCGTAGAGCATGTGGTGGTACTGAAGCGTACTGGCGGAAAAATTGACTGGCAGGAAGGGCGCGACCTGTGGTGGCACGACCTGGTTGAGCAAGCCAGCGCTCAGCACCAGGCGGAAGAGATGAACGCCGAAGATCCGCTGTTTATTCTCTATACCTCCGGTTCTACCGGTAAGCCAAAAGGCGTGCTGCACACTACCGGCGGTTATCTGGTGTACGCGGCGCTGACCTTTAAATATGTCTTTGATTATCATCCGGGCGATATCTACTGGTGCACCGCCGATGTGGGCTGGGTTACCGGACACAGTTATTTGCTGTATGGCCCGCTGGCCTGCGGCGCGACCACGCTGATGTTTGAAGGCGTACCGAACTGGCCGACGCCTGCCCGTATGGCGCAGGTGGTGGACAAGCATCAGGTCAATATTCTCTATACCGCGCCCACGGCGATTCGCGCGCTGATGGCGGAAGGCGATAAAGCGATCGAAGGCACCGACCGTTCGTCGCTGCGCATTCTCGGTTCCGTGGGCGAGCCAATTAACCCGGAAGCGTGGGAGTGGTACTGGAAGAAGATCGGCAACGAGAAATGCCCGGTGGTCGACACCTGGTGGCAGACCGAAACTGGCGGTTTCATGATCACGCCACTGCCTGGCGCTACCGAGCTGAAAGCCGGTTCGGCAACACGTCCGTTCTTCGGCGTGCAACCAGCGCTGGTCGATAACGAAGGTAACCCGCTGGAGGGGGCCACCGAAGGCAGTCTGGTGATCACCGACTCCTGGCCGGGTCAGGCGCGTACGCTGTTTGGCGATCACGAACGTTTTGAGCAGACCTACTTCTCCACCTTCAAAAATATGTATTTCAGCGGCGACGGCGCGCGTCGCGATGAAGATGGCTATTACTGGATCACCGGGCGCGTTGACGACGTGCTGAACGTCTCCGGTCACCGCCTGGGGACGGCAGAGATTGAGTCGGCGCTGGTGGCGCATCCGAAAATTGCCGAAGCCGCTGTGGTCGGTATTCCGCACAATATTAAAGGTCAGGCGATCTACGCCTACGTCACGCTTAATCACGGGGAGGAACCGTCACCAGAACTGTACGCAGAAGTCCGCAACTGGGTGCGTAAAGAGATTGGCCCGCTGGCGACGCCAGACGTGCTGCACTGGACCGACTCCCTGCCTAAAACCCGCTCCGGCAAAATTATGCGCCGTATTCTGCGCAAAATTGCGGCGGGCGATACCAGCAACCTGGGCGATACCTCGACGCTTGCCGATCCTGGCGTAGTCGAGAAGCTGCTTGAAGAGAAGCAGGCCATCGCGATGCCATCGTAACCCACAATTGCCGGATGCGCTCCGGGCAACAAGTCGGAAACGATTTGTAGGCCTGATAAGACGCGACAGCGTCGCATCAGGCATTGATTGCCGGATGCGGCGTATAACGCCTTATCCGGCCTACATTCGGCAAGGGTTACCCAAGCGTTAACCTTCTCCCATAAGGGAGCGGGAATTAAAACAATCCCTACATTACCTCTGGAGAATCTGTGATGAATGGTACGATTTATCAGCGGATAGAAGACAATGCGCATTTCAGGGAGTTAGTCGAAAAACGGCAACGGTTTGCCACCATCCTGTCGATTATTATGCTGGCAGTTTATATCGGCTTTATTTTACTGATCGCCTTCGCGCCCGGCTGGCTGGGCACCCCGCTGAATCCGAACACCAGCGTCACACGCGGTATTCCAGTCGGTGTCGGGGTAATTGTGATCTCCTTTGTTCTCACTGGTATCTACATCTGGCGGGCGAACGGCGAATTCGACCGTCTTAATAACGAAGTCCTGCATGAGGTACAAGCATCATGAAAAGAGTTCTGACGGCGCTTGCCGCCACACTCCCTTTCGCAGCTAACGCCGCGGATGCTATTAGCGGGGCCGTAGAGCGTCAGCCAACGAACTGGCAGGCGATTATTATGTTCCTGATTTTCGTCGTGTTTACGCTCGGCATTACCTACTGGGCGTCAAAACGCGTACGTTCGCGTAATGACTACTACACCGCAGGCGGCAATATCACCGGTTTTCAGAACGGGCTGGCGATTGCCGGGGACTATATGTCCGCCGCCTCATTCTTGGGGATCTCCGCGCTGGTGTTTACCTCCGGCTATGACGGCTTAATTTACTCGCTAGGCTTCCTGGTAGGCTGGCCGATCATTTTGTTCCTGATTGCCGAACGTCTGCGTAACCTCGGTCGCTACACCTTTGCCGATGTGGCCTCTTACCGTCTGAAACAAGGGCCGATTCGTATTCTTTCGGCCTGTGGTTCTCTGGTGGTGGTGGCGCTTTACCTTATCGCCCAGATGGTGGGCGCAGGTAAACTGATCGAGCTGCTGTTTGGCCTTAACTATCACATTGCGGTAGTGCTGGTCGGCGTGCTGATGATGATGTACGTCCTGTTCGGCGGCATGCTGGCGACCACCTGGGTACAGATTATCAAAGCCGTGCTGTTGCTGTTCGGTGCCAGCTTTATGGCCTTTATGGTGATGAAACACGTCGGCTTTAGCTTCAACAATCTGTTCAGCGAAGCGATGGCGGTACACCCGAAAGGTGTCGACATCATGAAGCCGGGCGGGCTGGTGAAAGATCCTATCTCCGCGCTCTCTTTGGGGCTAGGACTGATGTTTGGTACGGCGGGCTTGCCGCATATTCTGATGCGCTTCTTTACGGTCAGCGATGCCCGCGAAGCACGTAAGAGCGTGTTCTACGCCACCGGATTTATGGGCTACTTCTACATCCTGACCTTTATTATCGGCTTTGGCGCGATCATGCTGGTCGGTGCGAATCCGGAATATAAAGACGCGGCGGGCCATCTGATTGGTGGTAACAACATGGCAGCAGTTCACCTGGCCAATGCGGTGGGCGGCAACCTGTTCCTCGGCTTTATTTCAGCGGTTGCTTTCGCCACCATTCTTGCGGTGGTTGCGGGTCTGACGCTGGCGGGCGCATCGGCGGTGTCTCACGACCTGTACGCTAACGTCTTCAAAAAAGGTGCGACCGAACGTGAAGAGCTGCGGGTATCGAAAATCACCGTACTGATCCTCGGTGTGATTGCCATTATCCTCGGCGTGCTGTTTGAGAATCAGAACATCGCCTTTATGGTGGGGCTGGCGTTTGCCATCGCGGCGAGCTGTAACTTCCCGATCATTCTGCTTTCCATGTACTGGTCGAAACTGACTACCCGTGGCGCAATGCTGGGCGGCTGGTTAGGACTGATTACTGCGGTGGTGCTGATGATCCTCGGCCCGACTATTTGGGTACAGATCCTCGGTCACGAAAAAGCCATCTTCCCGTATGAATACCCGGCGCTGTTCTCTATCAGCGTGGCATTCCTCGGTATCTGGTTCTTCTCAGCAACGGATAATTCAACGGAAGGTGCGCGCGAGCGTGAACTGTTCCGTGCGCAGTTTATCCGCTCCCAGACTGGCTTTGGCGTTGAGCAAGGCCGCGCGCATTAATCTCTCCCCTTCCCCGGTCGCTTGATCGGGGAATTTCTTCAGAACATCATCCTGGCCACCAGCGGCGAAACCAATACCATCAATACACCTGAAAGCATCATGACCAGGCTTGCAACTACGCCTTCTTGTTGACCCAGTTCATACGACCGCGCAGTCCCGGCACCATGAGATGCCGCGCCGAATCCAGCACCTTTCGCCATCCCTTCGCGAATAGAGAGACGTAAAAACAACACGTCGCCAATCGCCATGCCAAACACACCGGTGACCACCACAAACAGCGCCACCAGATCAGGCTGTCCGCCGAGCGACTGGCTCGCTGCCAAAGCAAATGGCGTAGTGACCGAACGCACCGCCAGGCTACGCTGGATCTCATCTGGCAGGGTAAACAATCGCGCCAGCCACACTGAGCTGGTCACTGCCACCACCGTTGCCGTCAGTACGCCTGCCGTCAACGACATCCAGTGACGCTTAATGATCGCCCGATTGTCATACACTGGTACCGCAAAGGCGATGGTGGCCGGACCTAATAGCCATAGTAACCAGTGCGCTTCGTCAATATAGTTTTGCCAGGAAATATTGCCAAAAACCAGCAGCATAACCAGTAGCGTAGGCGTCAGCACCAGAGGCATCAATGGCAATTTACGAAAGCGGCGATAAAGGCGTTTGTTAAGAAAATAGATAACTAGCATAATTGCCAGACAGAGCATACTTAGCTGAAAATTAGCCACGGTTTAACCTGCGCATTTCATAGCGATAGACTTTTTCCACTACCCAGGCAGTCGTGCCCAGCACCATCACCGTACTCAGCGCGATCACAGCAAAAATACGCCAGCCATCCACCAGTAATAGTTGTGCATAGTTCACCACAGCCACCACGGCAGGGACAAAAAACAGCAACATTTCGGCCAATAGCCAACGCGCCCCGGCTCGAACCCATTGCAGAGGAAGAATGCGACAAACAATCAGCGCCAGCATCAGGATCATCCCCACCAGGTTGGCAGGCAGCGGCAAATGCAGCCAGGAGACGAGATACTGCGCAAAAATAAATAAACCTGCATACAGCACAACCTGAAAAAAATACCTGGATAGATTGCACTACGGCAGGGGTAATGCGGCGAAGCGCCACGGGCATGAGAGGATATCCTGAAAATAAAACAGAATGGTAAGTATAGAGAGCGCTCGCCCCTGACTGAAATGAATTAAAATCATTGCAGGTATAGTCAAAGGGAATAGTTATGGATATCAGAACGCTGCGTTATTTTGTCGAAGTCGTGCGCCAGCAAAGCTTCACCCGCGCAGCGGAGAAGTTGTTTGTCACCCAACCAACTATCAGCAAGATGCTGAAGAATCTCGAAGATGAGCTGAACTGTATATTGTTGATCCGCGATGGTCGTCGGCTGCTTCTCACTGATACTGGTCGCGTCGTATTTGAGCGCGGGCTGGCTTTACTGGCTGAGTTTCGGCAACTGGAAGCTGAGCTTAGCGATATCAATCAGCTTAAAACCGGCGTTTTGCGGCTGGGAATCCCGCCGATGGTTGGGATGTTGATGGCCGGGCCGATTGGCCTTTTTCGCCAGCGTTACCCCGGCGTAGAATTGAAAATTTCGGAGTTTGGTGGTCTGACGGTACAACAAGCGGTGATGAACGGTGAACTGGATATGGCACTGACAGCCCTGCCAGTAGAAGAAAGCGGCCTGACAACGTTATCGCTGTTTAGTCATCCACTATGTGTACTGACGCCACATTCAGGTAAATGGCTTGAATGTGATGCCGTCTCACCGGAGACATTGGCGGAACATCCTCTACTTATCTATAACGAAGATTTTGCCTTAAGTAAGCAATTGATGAAGTTATTCGATGAACATGGCGTTAAGCCGAGAATTGCAGTTCGCAGCGGGCAATGGGATTTTCTCGCCGCGATGGTTCAGGCCGGTGTCGGAATAGCCATATTGCCGGAACCCATTTGCCAGCGATTAGATAAAAACACCTTAAAATGGCTACCGCTGGAAAGCGAACTAAGCTGGAAATTAGGAATGATTTGGCGTGAGGGCGTTTACCTTTCCCACTCTGCCCACGCGTGGCTGAGCTGTTGTGAAGGATACTGGTTAACGCCAGAGTAAGTCGGGTTGGCGGGCTCGCCCGCCAACCATGCAGATTACTGATTTTCCTCAATCAGCAACGCTTCAAGCAAATCGAGATCGTGCAGTAATTTTTGCAGCGTTTCGTTACTGATCTCCCGCGTGGCGCGCAGGTGGTACAGTTCAGCACGTTCAGAACGCAATGCCGCCAGACGGAAGCGACGCTCCAGGTTCTCTTCCAGGATTGAACTTTCTACATCATTACGTCCATCGGCGCGACGACGCAGGTTACCAATGACGCGAGAACTAACCTCTGTGAGCAGCTGGTTATCGATATTCTCTTCGGTATCCGCCGCCAAACGCTCCTCCATTTTCTGGATCGCCACAATCGCCACTTCTGCCGTTGCCGCTCGTGCAATACGTTCCTCTTTCAATTGTTGCGAATGGTCCGCGACTTCTATGTGTTGTAGCAGAATAGGCAACATCACCACGCCGACAAACAACGAGAAGAGAATGACGCCAGCCGCCAGGAACACCAACTCATAGCGCGCAGGGAAGACGTTACCATCCGGCAAGAGAAGCGGTATAGAGAGCACACCGGCCAGAGTGATCGCCCCACGCACCCCGGCGAAAGACGCGATCAGGATTTCTCGTGTAGTCCACGAACCAAACTCCATCGGCTTCTTCTTCAGGAAGCGGTTGCTGAACTTTTTCATCGTCCACAGCCAGCCGAAACGGACCAGCATCAGCGCCGCATATATCAGAATAATATCGGTAAACAGCATCCAGATTTCGACGTTAGGGTCGATTTCTGCCGCCATCAGCGACGTCTCCAGAATCCCCGGCAACTGCAGACCTAACAGCAGGAACACCATGCCGTTAAAGACAAATTCCAGCATCGCCCAGGTGCTGTTTGCGCGCAGGCGCATTGCCAGCGGCGCACGGCGCATCACACCGGAGCGGGTGATGGTCATCCCGGCGGCAACCGCAGCGAGGATGCCGGAAACGCCAATATGTTCCGCAATCAGATAAGAAGCGAATGGCAGCAAGAACAGCAGAACGATCTGCGTCGCGGGTTCATCACCGCCCCAGCGGCTGAGGAATCGCAGCGAGCGACCATACAGCCAGCTCACCACAAAACCGGCGAGAATACCGCCTATTGCCACTTTCATAAATTCGACCGTCGCACCGCCGACGGTGAAGATCATTGTCCCCATCGCCACTGCCACGGCAAACTTCAACGACACCAGGCCGGAGGCGTCATTCATCAACGCTTCGCCCTGCAAAATGCCCATGATTTTTTTCGGGATGCGCCCCTCGCCAACAATCCCGGAGAGCGCTACAGCATCGGTCGGAGAAAGCACTGCAGCCAGCGCAAAGGCGGGGATCAGCGGAATGCCCGGCACCACCCAGTAAATAAGGAAGCCAATGCCGACCACGGTGACCACCACCAGCGCCAGCGCGAGGCCGAAAATCTCTCGCCCATGTTCGAGAAATTCACGGGTCGGCGTTTTCCAGCCATCAGCGAACAGCAACGGCGGGATAAACAAGACTAAAAAGAGTTCAGGATCAAACTCCACATGCAAACCAAACGTCGGCCACGCCAGTAGCGCACCGATGGCGATTTGCATAAGCGGAAGCGGGATCTGAAAGGGCATGACACGAGTGACCACCCCGGACAGCGAGACCACGAGGGTCATTATCAGTATGGTGAAGAAGATTTCCATGCGTTCCCTGTTTGCGATGTTTTTTATGATCTGAGAAAGGCGTTATGCCTGAATTCTCATTTTTTCAGAATATCGCAAAAGCTCACACAATGTGCGGAGAAAATAAAAACGGGCAGCCATTGCCACCCGTTTTCAGAATCCTATGTAAGATTAGATAGCCCAGCCACCCGCATAGAAGGTCACCAGCGCCACGGCAATAACGACCGTACCGATGTTCAACTTGCGCCATTCGCCGGAAACCAGACGACCAATCACCAGAGTCGCGAAGCCAATCATGATGCCTGTTACGATGTTACAGGTCAGCACGATGAATACCGCCGTAACCAGACCCGCCATCGCATCAACAAAATCAGCAAAGTCGATTTTCGCCACGTTGCTCAGCATCAGCAGGCCAACGTACATCAGCGCCGGAGCCGTTGCGTACCCCGGAACGAGGTAAGAGAGCGGAGAGAGGAACAGAATCAGCAGGAACAGCACGCCAACGGTGATAGCCGTCAAACCGGTTTTACCGCCCGCCGCCGTACCCGCCGCAGACTCGATGTATACCGCTGCCGGAGCTGCACCCACGAGGCCAGAAAAAACGCTGCTCATGGAGTCGGTGGTCAGTGCTTTCCCGCCGTCGATGATCTGCCCATCTTTATCCAGCAGGTTCGCCTGACCGGCGACGGCACGGATAGTTCCGGTGGCATCAAATACTGCCGTCATCACCAGTGCCAGAACACTTGGCAGGACTACAGGATTCAGCGCACCCATAATGTCCAGGCTGCCTATCAGTGAATTGCCGTTTTCATCGCTCAATGAAGGCATGGCGAAAACGCCGGAGAAATGGACGTTAGGATCGAAGATCAAACCGACAATTGAGATACCGATAATGGTCAGCAGAATGCCACCAGGGACTTTCAGTTTTTCCAGGCCGATAATCACTGCCAGCCCCACCAACGACATCATCACCGGAAAGGTCGTGAAATCCCCCAGCGCGACGGGCAGACCATCAAGTGGGTTTTTAATCACCAGACCGACACCATTAGCAGCAATCAGCAGCAGGAACAGACCGATACCAATCCCCGTGCCGTGCGCCACACCGTGCGGCAAGTTGCGCAAAATCCAGCTACGGATCCCCGTGGCAGAAATTACCGTAAACAGCACACCCATCAGGAACACGGCACCCAGCGCGACAGGTACGCTAATATGTTGCCCCAGCACCAGACTGAATGCGGTAAACGCCGTCAGAGAGATGGCGCAACCAATCGCCAACGGCAGATTAGCCCACAGACCCATCACGATAGAACCGAGTCCGGCAACCAGACAGGTTGCAACGAAAACTGCCGCAGGCGGGAAGCCCGCTTTACCCAACATGCCTGGAACGACGATAACCGAGTAGACCATCGCCAGAAACGTTGTTAACCCGGCAACCACTTCCTGACGGACAGTGCTTCCACGTTGTGAAATTTTAAACCAGGCGTCGAGTGAACCGCCGGTACGCGCTGATGGCGTAGACATAAGAAAACATCCCCTGAGAGTTTAATTTTCGTCAAGATGCGTGGCGGACAATCCCCTGCCAGCGAAACGTTATCTTCCTGCTCCAGGTTTGCGACAATTTGCTGCGTCGCAAAAAAAGCAAACGTTTAGCTCCGCGCATACAAAACGGGTGGTAAAAAAAGCAAACGATTATCCGGCGATCATAGCGGCTTTTTCAACCGAAGTTTGCTGCTTTTTTCTCTTTTATTGTCTTGACGATGAAAAACCAGGCAATTGATGCGCAAACGTTATCGTCGATGCGCAAGATTGCAGCGTTATCGAGCCGTATACCGTTCAGGATTGCGATAAAAAATCGTCTGAGATGACAAAAATATTGCGGCTAAAAAGTGTACTTTTACACTGGCGAAGAAACGCCGGTAACATACAATTAAAGCATCAACACCAACCGGAACCTCCACCACGTGCTCGAATGAGGTGTGTTGACGTCGGGGGAAACCCTCCTGTGTACCAGCGGGATAGAGAGAAAGACAAAGACCGGAAAACAAACTAAAGCGCCCTTGTGGCGCTTTAGTTTTGTTCATCTTCCAGTAAGCGTGCGCCGGTACCTTCTTCTCCTAAGCGGTCGCCCGGGTTACGCAACGGGCAATCACTGCGCGAAAGGCAGCCACAACCAATACATCCATCCAGTTCGTCACGCAGCGCCACTAAGGTATGAATGCGCCGCTCCAACTCTTCTCGCCATTGGGACGAAAGCTGTTTCCACTCTTTCGCACTTAACGTATGCCCTTCTGGCAACACGCCAAACGCTTCACGAATGGTTGCGAGCGGAATGCCAATACGCTGAGCAATTTTGATAATTGCGACATATCGCAACACATCACGTTTATATCGCCGCTGATTGCCGCTATTACGGATACTGGTAATCAACCCTTTGCTTTCATAGAAATGCAGCGCCGATACCGCCACACCGCTGCGTTTCGCCACTTCGCCGGGGGTTAGCAGCGCTTTAATGCAGGGTAATTTCTTTTCCATAAATCGCTTTACCTCAAGTTAACTTGAGGAATTATACTCCCCAACAGATGAATTAACGAACTGAACACTGAAAAGAGGCAGATTTATGTCCCATCAGAAAATTATTCAGGATCTTATCGCATGGATTGACGAGCATATTGACCAGCCGCTTAACATTGATGTCGTCGCAAAAAAATCTGGCTATTCAAAGTGGTACTTGCAACGGATGTTCCGCACGGTGACGCATCAGACGCTTGGCGATTACATTCGCCAGCGCCGTCTGTTACTGGCCGCCGTTGAGTTGCGCACCACCGAGCGTCCGATTTTTGATATCGCAATGGACCTGGGTTATGTCTCTCAGCAGACCTTCTCCCGCGTTTTCCGTCGGCAGTTTGATCGCACTCCCAGCGATTATCGCCACCGCCTGTAGTTTTATTGCCCGCGCGTTAACTCCCGCGCGGGTAATTACCCCATCCATTGCATAAACACCTGCGGCGGCATCGCCTTCGCAAAAAACCATCCCTGGCAATAGCGCACGCCGCGTTTGCGCAGCCAGTTAACCTGCGCCTCAGTTTCGACGCCTTCAGCGATCGTTTTTAACCCCAGGCTGTGCGCCAGCTCGATGATGTGTTCCGCAATCAAATGACTGGTTTTGTGGGTGGTCAGCGTCTCAACAAACGATTTATCGATTTTCAAAATATCGACATTCAATGATTTAAGGTTATGCAAGTTAGAGTAGCCAATACCAAAATCATCAATTGCCACTTCGTAACCGGCCTTGCGGAAAGCCAGAATAATCGGCGTCATTTTGTCGACATCAAGAAATGCATGTTCAGTCACTTCAAATTTAATTTGCTGCGGGCGCACCGCATGTTGCTCTGTTTTCTGATTGGTTCGCGCTATCAACCGTGAGGTATGAAAATCGGAGGCTGACAGGTTAATAGAAACATAGCGATCGGTATGTGTTGCCAGATACGCGCCCAAATCACGGAAGACATTATCAATAACATAATCAGTTACCTGTTCGATCATCCCCTCCTTTTCTGCCAGCGGAATAAACTCTGCCGGATTCATTACTTGCCCCTGCTCACCAGGCCAACGTAACAACGCTTCAGCGCCGATACATTTTTCTGTTTTGATATCGATTATTGGCTGGTAATAAAGGCAAAGTTGATGTTTTTCGAGGGCGCGTTGCAATTTGCGTTTGGGAGACAAATAGTTTTGTCGAATACGTAGCCAGAGTAATAGCAGAACAAGACTCCCCAAAATACCGGCGGGCAACGCAAAAATAAGATGATTATAAAAATGAGTTATAAGACGTTGATATGAAGTCGCAACAATGGCTGCAATTGGGCGTTTTGTCGAATAAACTGTCGCATATAAATAGCCATTTCGTTGTACGGTTAAATCATTCAAATGAATCAGCGGAGAAAACGTTGCTGCCGAGGCCTCGTTGCTTAACGAGAAAAAGGTTTTCGTCACCGTATCATACACACCCCATTGCAATGTCGGATCATCAGACATCACTTCACTCCAGAAGAGAGGGTTGATAACCGCCACATAATTTCCCCGCTGCATGTAGGTCATTTTATAGCCAGAGAAAAAAGGCGTATCACGGTAATAATAGATAGAAACGTTAGGTTCGCGCTTATAATCGGCCGGTGCAATCGTATAGCCATTTACAGACGCTATCAGCGATGAGCATAAAAAATGGTTATCACGAGCATAAATCAATTCATTAATATAAAGATAGCCACGAATAATATTCAACATTCGCTTTTGATGGGCTGGAGTGCAAACTTGCCCCTGATAGCGTTCAGCTGCATCGCTCACTAAATCTGCCTGACGAATGACCAGCTCAGATTTATCCAACGCCAGCTGAGCAAAAGTTCGGAGCTGATTATTCACTTCTGATTTTGCCCAAAAGAAGGCAATCCATAGCGACAGAATGATGGGAAAGAGAACTAAAAAGATAATGCCCGGAAACGCCAGTAATTGGTGTCGTGCACGATGACTCATTGCTATCAATTCCCTGCCTGTTTATACCCGGTTATTGCAAGGTGAAACCCTGGCTACCGACGTCTTTAGATAAATCTTACGGTATAAATAGCACTTTTGCCTGATATAAAATTGAGACCTTTTTAATCGTCACCAGGATGACGATAATTCATTGATCTTAAAAATTAATCACCTTCAGGAATGCAGAGGCGGCGGGAAGATATACCCTTAATGCCGCTGAAAAAACACATAATCTGTACGGCAATAAAAGTCACGGCCTAATCTGGCTAACAAACAACCAATTGTGATATAGTTCACAAAATTCATGAAACAAACAGAGTGTTTCATTTTTGTGTTCTGCAAGCCCCGTGATAGCCAGAGTGTATCACGCCTCCCGTGAACAACGCCGCGCTGTCCAGGGCATCAGCTCTTTTCCGAGGAATTGTTTGATGGCTACCCTCACCACTGGCGTGGTTCTTCTTCGCTGGCAACTTCTTAGTGCCGTAATGATGTTTCTGGCTAGCACGCTCAACATCCGTTTTCGTCGGGCTGATTATGTCGGGCTTGCAGTGATCAGCAGCGGTCTGGGCGTAGTTTCCGCCTGCTGGTTCGCAATGGGGTTGCTTGGCATCACAATGGCGGATATCACCGCCATCTGGCACAACATCGAGTCGGTGATGATAGAAGAGATGAATCAGGCACCGCCACAATGGCCAATGATTTTGACTTGATATGTAGAAGCCTCCATAACGGAGGCTTCTTTTTTATGGCTGGCAGATGCTTTAATCATCCACCTTAAAACAATATAACCTATTGTTTTAAAGACAAATCAGAACGGAATATCGTCATCAAAGTCCATCGGCGGCTCGTTAGACGGCGCTGCCGGAGCGGACTGCTGCGGGCGAGACTGCGCGCCGCCGCTGAACTGATTGCCACCCTGCGGCTGCTGAGGCTGACCCCAACCGCCCTGCGGCTGACCACCACCGATATTGCCACCTGCAGGAGCGCCACCACCCTGACGACCACCCAGCATCTGCATGGTGCCGCCAACGTTCACCACGACTTCCGTGGTGTAGCGATCCTGACCGGATTGATCGGTCCATTTGCGGGTACGCAGCTGACCTTCGATATAAACCTGAGAACCTTTACGCAGATATTCGCTGGCTACTTCTGCCAGTTTGCCGAACAGCACAACGCGGTGCCATTCAGTCTGCTCTTTCATCTCGCCGGTGGCTTTATCACGCCAGGATTCGGAAGTAGCCAGCGTAATGTTGGCAACTGCGCCACCATTTGGCATGTAGCGTACTTCCGGGTCCTGACCCAGATTACCAACGAGAATAACCTTGTTTACGCCTCTGCTGGCCATGTTCGTGTCTCCTGAAAAAAAATCGTTCTGAATAAGTGTAAACGCGCGATTGTACCATTACCAATAGCACTTTTACTATGTTGTGACCTCGGTTCCGGGAAACAAACCTGGCCAGACATTGTTACACAACACTCCGGGTAATGCATTCCAATACTGTATATTCATTCAGGTCAATTTGTGTCATAATTAACCGTTTGTGATCGCCGGTAGCACCATGCCACCGGGCAAAAAAGCGTTTAATCCGGGAAAGGTGAATGGATAAGATCGAAGTTCGGGGCGCCCGCACCCATAATCTCAAAAACATCAACCTCGTTATCCCCCGCGACAAGCTCATTGTCGTGACCGGGCTTTCGGGTTCTGGCAAATCCTCGCTCGCTTTCGACACCTTATATGCCGAAGGGCAGCGCCGTTACGTTGAATCCCTTTCCGCCTACGCGCGGCAGTTTCTGTCACTGATGGAGAAGCCGGACGTCGACCATATTGAGGGGCTTTCTCCTGCCATCTCAATTGAGCAGAAATCGACGTCTCATAACCCGCGCTCTACGGTGGGGACAATCACCGAAATCCACGACTATTTGCGTCTGCTGTACGCTCGCGTCGGCGAGCCGCGCTGCCCGGACCACGATGTTCCGCTGGCGGCGCAAACCGTCAGCCAGATGGTGGATAACGTGTTGTCCCAGCCGGAAGGCAAGCGTCTGATGCTGCTCGCGCCAATCATTAAAGAGCGCAAAGGCGAACACACCAAAACGCTGGAGAACCTGGCAAGCCAGGGTTACATCCGTGCTCGTATTGATGGCGAAGTCTGCGATCTTTCCGATCCGCCGAAACTGGAACTGCAAAAGAAACATACCATTGAAGTGGTGGTTGATCGCTTCAAAGTGCGTGACGATCTTACCCAACGTCTTGCCGAGTCGTTTGAAACCGCGCTGGAGCTTTCCGGTGGTACCGCGGTAGTGGCGGATATGGACGACCCGAAAGCGGAAGAGCTGCTGTTCTCCGCCAACTTTGCCTGCCCGATTTGCGGTTACAGTATGCGCGAGCTGGAACCTCGCCTGTTTTCATTTAACAACCCGGCGGGAGCCTGCCCGACCTGTGACGGTCTTGGCGTACAGCAATATTTCGATCCTGACCGCGTGATCCAGAATCCGGAATTGTCGCTGGCTGGCGGTGCGATCCGTGGCTGGGATCGCCGCAACTTCTATTATTTCCAGATGCTGAAATCGCTGGCAGATCACTATAAGTTCGACGTCGAAGCGCCGTGGGGCAGCCTGAGCGCGAACGTGCATAAAGTGGTGTTGTACGGTTCTGGCAAAGAAAACATTGAATTCAAATACATGAACGATCGTGGCGATACCTCCATTCGTCGTCATCCGTTCGAAGGCGTGCTGCACAATATGGAGCGCCGTTATAAAGAGACGGAATCCAGCGCGGTACGTGAAGAATTAGCCAAGTTTATCAGCAATCGTCCGTGCGCCAGCTGCGAAGGAACCCGTCTGCGTCGGGAAGCACGCCACGTGTATGTCGAGAATACGCCGCTGCCCGCCATCTCCGACATGAGCATCGGTCATGCGATGGAATTCTTCAACAATCTCAAACTCGCAGGTCAGCGGGCGAAGATTGCAGAAAAAATCCTTAAAGAGATCGGCGATCGTCTGAAATTCCTCGTTAACGTCGGCCTGAATTACCTGACACTTTCCCGCTCAGCAGAGACACTTTCCGGCGGTGAAGCCCAGCGTATTCGTCTGGCGAGCCAGATTGGTGCAGGCCTGGTTGGCGTGATGTACGTGCTGGATGAGCCGTCTATCGGCCTGCACCAGCGCGATAACGAGCGCCTGTTGGGTACGCTTATCCATCTGCGCGATCTCGGTAATACCGTGATTGTGGTGGAGCACGACGAAGACGCGATTCGCGCCGCTGATCATGTGATCGATATCGGTCCGGGTGCGGGTGTACACGGCGGTGAAGTCGTCGCGGAAGGTCCGCTGGAAGCAATAATGGCGGTGCCAGAGTCGTTGACCGGGCAGTACATGAGCGGTAAACGCAAGATTGAAGTGCCGAAGAAACGCGTACCCGCCAATCCAGAAAAAGTGCTGAAACTGACGGGCGCACGCGGCAACAACCTGAAAGACGTGACGCTGACGCTGCCGGTAGGTCTGTTTACCTGCATCACAGGGGTTTCAGGTTCCGGTAAATCGACGCTGATTAACGACACACTGTTCCCGATTGCCCAACGCCAGTTGAATGGTGCGACCATCGCCGAACCGGCACCGTATCGCGATATTCAGGGACTGGAGCATTTCGATAAAGTGATCGATATCGACCAAAGCCCAATTGGTCGTACTCCGCGTTCTAACCCGGCGACCTATACCGGCGTGTTTACACCTGTGCGCGAACTGTTTGCGGGCGTACCGGAATCCCGTGCGCGCGGCTATACGCCAGGACGTTTCAGCTTTAACGTCCGTGGCGGACGCTGCGAGGCCTGTCAGGGCGACGGCGTGATCAAAGTGGAGATGCACTTCCTGCCGGACATTTACGTACCGTGCGACCAGTGCAAAGGCAAACGCTATAACCGTGAAACGCTGGAGATTAAGTACAAAGGCAAAACCATCCACGAAGTGCTGGATATGACCATCGAAGAGGCGCGTGAGTTCTTTGATGCGGTGCCAGCTCTGGCGCGTAAGCTGCAAACGCTGATGGATGTTGGCCTGACGTACATTCGCCTCGGGCAGTCCGCAACCACACTTTCTGGTGGTGAAGCCCAGCGCGTGAAGCTGGCGCGTGAGCTGTCAAAACGCGGCACCGGGCAGACGCTGTATATTCTCGACGAGCCGACCACCGGTCTGCACTTCGCCGATATTCAGCAACTGCTCGACGTACTGCATAAACTGCGCGATCAGGGCAATACCATTGTGGTAATTGAGCACAATCTCGACGTGATCAAAACCGCTGACTGGATTGTCGACCTGGGACCGGAAGGCGGCAGTGGGGGCGGCGAAATCCTCGTCTCCGGTACGCCAGAAACCGTCGCAGAGTGCGAAGCTTCGCATACGGCGCGCTTCCTCAAGCCGATGCTGTAATCGTTAAGGCCGCTTTCAGAGCGGCCTTCTTCTTTCAGAGTTGCACCAGCAATTTACGTTTTTCTTCCGGCAGCAAATTCACCGCCTGCTGATAAGACGCATCCACCAGATAATAGATTTGCGAATCCGGCAGCGAACCGTCGAGATACACGGTGCTCCAGTGCGCTTTATTCAGATGGCGGCTTGGACGCACATCGCTGTGCTGCTGACGTAGCAGCTCCGCCAGCTCCGGGCTGGTTTTCAGCGAAACAGCTGGGCGATTTTCTACTTCTTTCACCATCGCAAACAGCACATCTTCCACTTTGATCTGCGTCGCTTTCCAGTCGTTATGCACGCTCTGTTCTGCGCCTGGTTTTGCCATGCAATATTGTAGCAACTCCGAAATGGTCATTTTTTACTCCCCTTGAAGTGTCGCGATGATGCGACGCGATCCGCCGTGGATGCGATGTTCCCCCAGCCAGATGCCTTGCCAGGTGCCGGTCTGAATACGCCCTTTATGCACCGGCAATACAAGCGATGTTCCCAGCATTGAGGATTTGATATGAGAAGGCATATCGTCTGCTCCTTCATAGTCATGCTCATAATTTCCGTTATCGGGAACGGCGCGGAGGAAAAAACGCTCCATGTCGTGGCGTACGGTGGGATCGCAGTTCTCATTAAGTGTCAGAGAGGCGGAGGTATGTTGCAGCAACAGATGCAGTAAGCCGATGTTAACGCGCGGCATATCAGCCAGCTGATTCAGAATTTCATCCGTTACCAGATGAAACCCACGAGATTTGGCGCTAAGCGTGAGCGTCTTTTGATACCACATGTGCTGCTCCTTGATAAAACTCTCTTAATCAGTTTGCAGCAAGACAGCGAAAGGATAAAGGTGTGATTAAAAAAACAGCATTCGGGTGAGTATTACGCTCTCCCGCTCTGTCAGTATTCTGAATTGACGATCACCTCTTCACCAAACGCACCCGCTTGTGGCAAGGGTTTGTAGGTAGAGTTGGAGGCGCGCAGAATGCGGATACCACGAGCGCCGACATCGCGTGCGGCGGTAATATCGTTATCGGAATCACCATAAAAAATTCGGATATTTTTATCCTGCAGCCATTGCGATTTTGTATTTTGCCCTGGTTTATCGCCCGCAAAGATCACCGGATTCATGTTGGTGGCAGGAATATGAAAATTATCCGCCAGCGTTTTTGAAACCGTTTCTGTTTTGGTCGGGCTACGACCAGTCACAAAGAAGATCGCGTCACCGCGGCGTACATGCATATCAATCAGCTGGCGAGCGACCTCTTTTGGAATGCTGAATTCATCCCAGCCATTGTTCATTTTTTCCCAGAACACAGGATTCTTCAGATAATCTTCGCTTTCTGGCGAGAAGGTTTTTTTGCCGCGCCAGAAACCCGGACTGGAAAAAAGTACCGTATCATCGATATCAAACCCCACCGCCATTGGCGGACGTCCTGCGAGGCTATTTTCAATTTGTGCAACCGAAACCCAATGAATTGGCGCCTGTTCAGCGAGTTTGGCTACGTTAGTACCCGGATTAAGCGGTGAAGGAGATGAGGCCAGGGCAACAGCGGAACTGTTTAGAGCGAACAATAAGCAAACGGCACTCAATGCCTGTGTGATCTTGCGCATATTTTTCCCTAAATAGTCAGTAAGTTGAAACTTATTATTGTGCGTTTGTTGAAAAAACCATCTGACCATAACGCCAACCGCGGGGGAAAGGAAGGATTATCTGCGGATTTGTCACATAAAAAGAGCATGATCACATTTGGAATACCTGTGCGATAAACCACACATTGCCACGGTTATTCTGCTTACACATTCACACAATGGCACTCTTTTGGTTCTCGCAAACATTGTTCAGGGAATATACTGATGATAAATATAAATGCATTCAATGGATGATGAATGAAAATATCGTGGAATTATATATTTAAGAACAAATGGCGATTTCACATTACAAGCATTTCACTTTTTCTTATCATGCTCGCGGTTTCAATCGCTTTTTTGCACTTGCGTTTTAATACCTTGTCCGGTACCGATAAAATGCGGCTTGAAATGTATAAGTCCACATTATATTCCACCATCGAGCAATTTTATGTTTTACCCTATATGCTCTCAACAGACCATATCATCCGTCAGGCGGTAATTACGCCTGACGATATGACGTCCAGCGAACTCAATCAACGAATTGCACATTTCAATACTCAACTCAAAACCGCAGCAATATTTATTCTGGATACCCAAGGTAAGGCCATCGCTTCTAGCAACTGGCAGGACCCCGGCAGCTATGTAGGGCAAAATTATAGCTATCGCCCCTATTATAAACACGCCATGTCTGGCTTAAATGGACGCTTTTACGGTATTGGTAGCACTACAAATACACCGGGATTCTTCCTCTCTACAAGTATAAAAGATAAAGGAAAAATTGTCGGTGTTGTAGTAGTAAAAATAAGTCTTAATGAAATTGAAAAAGCATGGGCCGAAGGTCCTGAAAATATTATCGTGAATGATGAACATGGGATTATATTTTTAAGTTCAAAATCGCCATGGCGAATGCGAACACTGCAACCGTTACCTGTTCAGGCAAAACAAAAACTACAATCTACCCGTCAATATAGTCTCGACAATCTTTTACCGGCGGATTATTATCCCTGTTATACCGTGAGCAATTTTACTTTCCTGAAAGATAAAAAAGAACAACTCTGTTTATTCCCGCAATATTATACACAACAAATAGCCATTCCAGAATTTAACTGGAAAATGACAATTATGGTCCCCTTAGATAACCTGTACTGGTCATGGGCTATTTCGTTAGTCATTACACTAATTATTTACCTGCTATTTTTGTTATTTATTAAATACTGGAGAATGCGATCTCATGCACAACAATTATTAACACTGGCGAATGAAACATTAGAAAAACAGGTTAAAGAGCGTACATCTGCCCTGGAATTGATCAATCAAAAATTAATACAGGAGATAAAAGAGCGCAGTCAGGCTGAACAAGTATTACAAATTACGCGTAGTGAACTGGCAGAGTCCAGCAAACTGGCGGCGCTTGGACAGATGGCAACCGAAATTGCCCATGAACAAAATCAACCGTTAGCCGCCATTCACGCACTTACTGATAACGCGCGCATTATGCTGAAAAAAGAGATGTATCCGCATGTTGAACAGAATCTGAAACATATTATTTCAGTGATTGAGCGGATGACGCAGCTTATATCCGAGCTTAAAGCATTTGCCTCACGCCATCGCGTACCAAAAGGCTCTGCCGATGTCATCAAAGTGATGTATAGCGCAGTGGCGCTACTTAATCATAGCATGGAAAAAAATAACGTTGAGCGGCGAATAAAAGCGCCCTCCATGCCGTTATTTGTCAATTGCGATGAACTCGGGCTTGAGCAGATATTCAGTAATTTAATTAGCAACGCCTTAGATTCTATGGAGTCCTGTCCTAATAAACGACTGGATATTGCTATTCGCCAGACTGATAACAAAGTTATTATTACGCTTAAAGATAGTGGTGCAGGATTTGCTCCACAAGTTATTGATCGCATATTTGAACCTTTTTTTACCACTAAACGGCGAGGTATGGGCCTGGGGCTGGCGATAGTCAGCGAAATTGTGCGTAATTCGAATGGCACCCTCCACGCCAGTAACCATCCGCAAGGTGGTGCCGTAATGACATTATCGTGGCCAGAATGGAGAGAATAACATGGAAAATAAGCTCAGTGAAATTACCATTATTTATATTGAAGACAGCGATGATGTCAGATTTGCCTGTGAACAAACGCTCACGCTGGCGGGTTATCGTGTTATTTCCTGTTGCGATGCAGAACACAGTTTTCCTTTAATCCAAAGCCTGCAAAATATAATTGTCCTCACTGATGTCAGGTTGCCGGGTATCTCAGGACTGGAGTTATTAAACTATATCAATGAGATGGACAACAAAATTCCAGTTATTTTAATTACCGGGCATGGCGATGTGGAAATGGCCGTTGAGGCGATGCGTAATGGCGCGTTTGATTTTATTGAGAAACCCTGTAGCTCAGATAAATTACTCAGTATTATTGCCAGAGCTGTAGAAAAGCGACGGCTGGTTTTAGAGAATCAGCAATTACTGGCGAATCTGCAACAGGAAAATGGCCCGGTGCTGATTGGTCGTAGTCCGCAGATGCAACAACTGCGTAAAATGATCCTTAATGTCGCAGATACCGGTGCCGATGTCCTTATTTATGGTGAAACAGGTTGTGGTAAAGAAGTCGTCGCCAGAATGCTGCATCACTGGAGTACCCGCCGTCAGGGGCAGTTTGTTGCCTTAAACTGTGCAGGCTTACCAGAAACGTTGTTTGAAAGCGAAATATTTGGTCATGAGGCGGGCGCATTTACCGGTGCGGTTAAAAAGCGTATTGGAAAAATTGAACATGCAAATGGTGGTACGTTATTTCTCGATGAAATAGAGGGAATGCCATCAGGAATGCAGGTAAAACTGCTACGTGTATTGCAGGAAAGAACCATTGAACGATTAGGTGCCAATCAATTAATTCCGGTGAATTGCCGTGTTATTGCAGCGACCAAGGAAGATTTACTACGTCGCAGCGAAGAACATCTGTTTCGCCTCGATCTCTATTATCGCCTGAATGTGGTTAGCCTGAATATTCCACCTCTACGCCAGCGACGAGAAGATATCCCTGAACTGTTTTACTGGTTCGCCAGTCAGGCGGCGCAAAAATATAATCGTCCTCTGCCTGATATTTCTCCCATGTTACTGGCCTGGTTGCAGTCACAAAGTTGGCCTGGCAATGTACGTGAACTCAAACACAATGCAGAACGTTTTGTTCTCGGCTTACTGACCCACCACCAGCCAGTGCCAATGACTCAGCAAGAAGAGAGTGGCCTTACCGCCTGCATTGATGCATTCGAGAAAAAGTTAATCGAAGATATGCTGCGGCAAACGGAAGGCCAGGTCAGTTTGACAGCGCGGCTATTACAGCTGCCGCGCAAGACTTTATATGACAAACTCAACAAACATCAGATTCAACCGCAAGTTTATCGACCAGAATCATCCAGCTAATGCTGATTCCTGAGGATGTAACCCCAAATCGATACCTTTGCGGGCGTAATGTTCAACCACCCAGGACCAGAATGATACCGGGATCGTAATCGTCTTCGCATTGCGTTCCCGGTTGGCAGCTTCTGGCATACCGGGGTAAATCACCGGATTGCCGCCAGGTTGAGGCTGGGTAGCTAACAGATAATCCGCAAAGAACTGCCCTTTCTCCCCCGCCAGATCGGTGAATTGATCAGGATCGATAACCAACGCAAAAAGATGATTATGCGCAGATCCATCCGCCTGATGATCTTCGGCGATCGTGTCACCACCAGATAAGATCCCTGCCATCATTTCAATCATCAGCGCCAGGCCAAATCCTTTATGCTCACCAAATGGCAGTAACGCCCCTGGAGGGTTGCTGAATAACACCCCAGGATCGCTGCTTGGATTCCCCTGTGCATCGATCAATTGTCCCGGAGCGGCCTGCTTCCCGGCAGCCGACATCACCCGTGCTTTATTCAGCGCCATGCTACTGGTAGCAAAATCAACCAGAATCGGCGGACGCCCGTCACTGAACGGCCAGGCAAAGCAGAAAGGGTTAGTGGTCATACGCGGTTCCGCACCGCCCCAGGGCGCGACCAGCGCCGGACGCCCGGTAACGTTGCTCATTGCCAGCATCGCCAGGCCTTGATCAGCAACCATTTGCCCGTAATGCCCCATACGCCCTAAATGATGTGCATGACACAACGTTAACAGGCAAAAACCACGGCGTTTTGCTTGTTCAATAGCAGCATTGACTGCCACTTTTCCGGCGTGTTGACCAAAGCCATTGTGGGCATGAAAACGCTGTAAATTACCTTCACTTGCCAGGCATTCCGGGCGGGCATTCGCGGTTACATCGCCGCGAGCGATATTCTCCAGATATTTCGGTAGCAGCGTGACGCCGTGGCTGGCAAAGCCATAACGTTCCGCTTCAATCATATGTTCCGCCACATCCTGAGCGATATCGGCATCACAGCCATTAAGTTCCAGCAGCCCGGCAGCTAACCAACGCACTTTTTCAACAGCAATTTGTAATGACATCGTTGGTTTCCTCACATTAGACCTAAAATTTTCCACCAGGTAGCGGCAAACAGTAGCAACAACAGGTAGCCGATTACCGTCAGGTACAGTCCCACACGGGTAAACTGGCGTGGCGTGAAGGTATCCGTACCCATACACACCATATTTTGTGGCGCGTTAATCGGCAGGATGAAGCCAAAACTGACACTAAAGGCGAGCAGAATGGTCATGCCGACCGGGTTAACGCCGAGTTCTGGCGGCAGACTGCTTAACAGGCTAATCAGGATGGGCAGCAATGCGGCAGTTAACGCAGTAGCGCTGGCAAAGCCAAGGTGAATGATGATCAAGAAAGCGGCGAGAATCGCGAAGATGGCTAATGATGGCAAGCCATCGAGACCAAAACCTTTCACCACATAGTTCGCCATCCATGAAGCTGCCTGTGTATCAAGCAACGTGGACCCCAGGCTGATACCAATACCAAACATCAGCAACGTGCCCCACTGCACACGTTTTTCGACCTCTTTCCAGTTCATTACACCGATGCCTGGCAGCAACATAATCGCCAGTCCGGCAAGGGTGACAGAGGTGGTATCAATACTGTGTAATTTTCCGCCAGTAGACCAAAAGAGCAGTAACAATAGCGAAATACCGATCAAGCGTTTTTCTTTACCGGTGGTTGGCCCTAACTCTGCGAGTGCTTTTTTAATGGCCTCGCTCCCCCCTTCAACAGCTTCCGTTTCTGGCGGCAACAATTTACGTGCGAGGAAATAGAGGATCGCCGACATGGTGAGGCTCCAGGGCGCGCCCGCTAACAGCCAGTCAAGCCAGCTGACAGAATGCCCGGCGCCGAAAGTTTTATTGATAAAACCGATAGAAAGCAGGTTTTGCGCCGCCGAAGTTTGAATACCAACGTTCCAGATACTGGTCGCCTGGGCGATAACAATCATCATTGACGCCGCTAAACGTGAATGTTTATCCACCTTAAATGCCGCAATGACCCCCATCATAATCGGCACCACGCAAGCCGTACGGGCAGTGGCACTGGGTACAACCAGGCTCAGGACGATGGTCACCACAATGGCACCGATAATAATGCTGCGGCTGCTGGCACCTATTTTCGACATAGTAAACAGCGCAATGCGTTTATCCAGCCCGGTAATGGTCATTGCCGCCGCGATAAACATTGCTGCTGCCACCAGCGCCAGAGCAGAATTAGAAAAACCCGACAGAGTCATTTTCAGCGCTTTCGCGGTGCCAAGGATCGTGTCCGGGTGATTCATATCCGGGGCAAAACCAACCATAAAGATAATCAGTGCGGAAATAACAATTGCACTGGCGGTGTAATCCATCGCTTCGCTGATCCAGACAATAATGGCAAACACCAGAATGGCGATCATATTTTGTCCAGCGACGGGCAAGGTATCGCCCAGAGGCAGAAGAGTAATAATAATTCCGGCAATGATCGCCAACCACAGGCCGGGATTAGGGATAATTCGACGCTTTTGTGGTGCGCCATGTGATATTGATGACATATTCACCTCATTGTGAAAAATAAAAAACCTGCCTGGCTATTGCAGGAGCTATGCCATCTTTAATTTTTTAATAACGCTTTGTTATTTAATGATTTTATTATTTATTCTTTTTATTTTGTGCGCGGTTTTCCGCACAGTAAATAAAAGGTGATTCTCTTACCACACAGATAAAAAAAGGGAGCGATATGCTCCCTTGATATTCATTTATGGATTACTTAATAACATTCCATAACGTTTCGCCAAGTAATGCTGGATTTCGTGTCCATGCCATGCCTGCTTTATCGAACGCACGGAATTTATCCTCTGCACTGCCGCTACCGCCAGAAATAATGGCTCCGGCGTGCCCCATGCGTTTTCCTTTTGGTGCAGTAACACCGGCAATATAACCTACGACCGGTTTATTCATTTCATGACGAATAAATTCCGCAGCCCGTTCTTCCGCATTACCACCAATTTCACCGATCATAATTACCGCGTCTGTTTGCGGATCATTTTCGAATAAACGCAGCGCATCAATAAAGTTAGTCCCCGGAACCGGATCGCCGCCAATACCAATACAGGTGGATTGCCCAAGTCCCAGCGCCGTGGTTTGCGCTACAGCTTCGTAGGTTAATGTACCGGAGCGGGAAACAATCCCAATACGCCCTGGGCGGTGGATTTCACCAGGCATAATCCCGATTTTGCACTCGCCCGGCGTGATAACTCCTGGGCAGTTTGGCCCAATCAGCCGCACATCCGGGTGGCAGTCAAGCAGCCGACGAACTTTCACCATATCCAGTGTCGGTACACCTTCAGTGATCACCACAACCAATTTGACGCCAGCTTCAATAGCCTCAACAACAGAATCCAGCACAAACGGTGCAGGCACATAAATCACGCTGGCATCAGCCTCAGTTTGTCGCATCGCTTCTTTCATTGAATCAAAAACCGGGCGATCCAGATGCCGTTGCCCGCCCTTACCTGGCGTCACTCCACCCACAATCTGCGTGCCATACGCAATAGCCTGCTCTGTATGAAATGTGCCGTTTTTGCCGGTAATGCCCTGCACCAGTACCCGCGTGTGTTTGTTGATCAAAACGCTCATCTTAACCTCCTGTTAATTCAGTAACGCAATGATGCGTTTAGCGGCATCATCCAGAGAATTGACGGCTTCCACCGTCAGGCCACTTTCTGCCAGTAACCGCTGCCCTTCGGCAGCGTTATTACCGGAGAGACGCACCACGACAGGCAGGGTGATACGGGCCTCATTCAGAGCATGAATAATGGCTCTGGCGATCATGTCGCAACGGACAATCCCACCAAAAATATTAACCAGAATGGCTTTCACTTTGCTGTCGGAAACAATCAGCCGAAAGGCTTCACTGACGCGCTCCTGGGTTGCGCCACCGCCAACATCCAGGAAGTTTGCGGGTTGTTCACCGTATAGCTTGATGATGTCCATGGTTGCCATAGCCAGCCCTGCACCATTGACCATGCAGCCGATATTTCCGTCCAGCGAGACATAATTAAGATCAAGCTTCGCTGCCTGGCTTTCGCGTGGATCTTCCTGGGTTTCATCACGTAGCACCTGGAGTTCCGGGTGACGATACAGCGCGTTATCATCCAGCGATACTTTCGCGTCTGCACACATAAATTCGCCCGTTTCCCGCAACACCAGAGGGTTAATTTCCAGCAGGGCGAAATCCAGTTCGTTAAAGGCTTTCCACGCCTGATTAACCAGGCGACTAAAGGTAGCAAATAGCCCGTGTTCCAGTTGCAGAACAGCAAATATTTCGCGGATATGGCAAGGCTGCACGCCTGTCAGTGGATCAATGCTGACACTGCTGATTTTCTCCGGTGTCTCATGGGCGACTTTTTCAATTTCCACACCACCTTCCGGGCTGACAATAAACGTGACCCGCTGGCTTTCACGATCCACCACCATGCCAAAATAGAGTTCCTGGCGTACCGGATAGATGTTTTCGCACAGCAAAATACTGCTGACATACTGCCCTTCTGGCCCGGTCTGATAAGTCACCAGTTGCGATCCCAACATTTGCTGTACAAAAGCCTGTGCTTCCGGCAGCTGCTTAAGCACTTTTACGCCGCCAGCTTTACCGCGCCCACCAGCATGTACCTGCGCTTTAAGTACCGCGCCTTTACTCGGGCAAGCAATATGTTGCCAGGCATCTGCCAGTTGCGAAATCTGTTGGATGGCTATCTCTTTTGGACACGGCATCCCCATGCCAGCCAGTAACGATTTGGCCTGATACTCATGTAAATTCATATATTCCCTCAGTGGTATGTGTTATCCGTGTAATGCTTTATTATTCAAGGCCATTGCTGCTTCGTGGATGACTTCGCTTAATGTCGGATGCGCATGGATCGCACAGGCAATATCCTCGCCAGAGGCGCTAAAAGTCATCGCCAGCGCAATTTCATTGATCAGCTCCGATGCCTGCGGGCCAACAATCGCTCCGCCAAGTACGCGGTCAGTGTGTTTATCGCTGTATAACGTGCAACGCCCACCTTCCTGGCCTAATGCTAAGGCGCGACCGTTACCGGCAAACAGAGAATTTCCTTTGTTAAAGACTCTGCCAGCGGCTTTCAGTGAGGCCTCGTTTTCCCCTACCCACGCAACTTCCGGTTGGGTGTAAATCACCGAAGGGATCAGCGCAAAATTAATCGGCTCTACCGCCAGTCCGGCAATTTGATCAGCAACCACCACACCTTCAGCCATCGCTTTATGCGCCAGCATCGGCCCTCGCACGACATCACCAATTGCCCACAGCCCGGCTTTCCCGGTACGGCATAAGTTATCGACGGCAATACCGCCACGGTTATCGGCTTCAAGACCGAGTTGCACGAGATCGACACCAGAAAGTCGCGGTACACGTCCAATGGCAAGAATTAATTTATCGAAGCGGCTTTCTTCTCGCTTCTCACCCTGCCGCCAGCGCACATGCACACCGTCATCCCGTTGTTCAATAGCCTCAATCTCTACTGCCAGTTGCATTTTCATCCCACTGGCAATCATTGCTTTACGGACTTCGTTCGACAGGCGAGCTTCCAGTGCAGGCAAGAACGTTGGCGCCATCTCCAGCAACGTGACGTCTGAACCGACCCGATTCCACACAGACCCCAGTTCAAGGCCAATCACGCCAGCGCCGATCACACCGAGACGCGGCGGCACAGCGGTTAACGCCAGGGCGCCGCGATTATCGAGAATTTGCTGATTATCAATGGTAACGCCAGGCAGTTGACGCGGCTGAGAACCTGTTGCAATCACCACATTACGGGCGCGGATTTGTTGATCGTTTACACGTAATTGCCAAATCTCATCCCGAGCATGTTCTAACGTTGCGAGGCCGCACAGGTACTTCACTTTATTTTTCTTAAACAGCAAGCCGATGCCCATTGTCAGGCGGCTTACTATGGCGTCTTTACGTTGAATCATCGCAGCTGCATTGAAAGATACGCCGTCAACATTAACGCCATGAATGCTCGCCTCATGCTGCACTTGCGCGTACAGTTCGGAAGATTGCAGCAACGATTTTGACGGAATACAGCCGACATTGAGACACGTACCGCCCGGCGAAGGTTCGCCCTGTGCATTAACACCATCATCAATACATACTACGGAAAGCCCATTCTGCGCAGCCCGCAGTGCCGCTACGTAACCACCTGGCCCACCCCCCATAACTGCCACATCAAAAATTGTACTCATCGGCGCCCTCCTTAAAGATCCAGCAACAGTTGTTCCGGTGATTCCAGTAGCTCACGTATTGCCACCAATGTCTGCACGGCTTCCTGACCATCGATAATGCGATGGTCATAGCTGAGAGCAAGGTACATCATGGGACGAATAACAACCTGGCCGTTTTCTGCGACCGGGCGCGGCGTGATGGCATGCATCCCAAGAATGGCCGACTGCGGCGGGTTAATGATTGGCGTTGACATCATCGAACCAAAAGTACCGCCGTTGGTGATAGAGAACGTGCCGCCCTGTAACGCCTCCAGCGGCAATTTGCCATTGCGTGCCTGTGTGGCGTATTCGGCAATTTGCCGTTCAATTTCCCCCAAAGAGAGTGATTGCGCATTGCGTAACACAGGCACTACCAGGCCGCGGTTGCTGCTCACTGCAATGCCGATATCGCAATAATCACGCCAGATAATCTCGTTGCCATCAACGCTGGCATTCACTACAGGGAAGCGCTCCAGCGCCCGGGTAACGGCCTTAACAAAGAAGGACATAAAGCCCAGCTTCACGCCGTGCTTCTCGGCAAAACGATCTTTCCAGCGGGTGCGTAAATCCATCACGCTCTGCATGTTTACTTCGTTGAATGTGGTAAGAATGGCGTTATTTTGTTGGGAAGCCAGCAGACGCTCAGCAATTCGCTGACGTAAGCGCGACATCGGCTCACGACGTTCATGACGAGCACCCGGTGTCAAGGGTTTAGCTGGCGCGATCTCCGCCACCCGTTCAGGCTGAGTGGCTGGTGCAGGAGTAACGCGCTGCACATCCTCTTTCAGGATACGTCCATTTCTCCCGCTCCCCGCAACGTCAGCAAGTTCGACACCACTACGCTGTGCCTCCAGCCGTGCGGAAGGCATCGCCAGGGTTTCGGTGACTGGTGTGACGGTTTCTTCTATGACAGCTTGCGGCTTAAGATGCGCCAACAGTTGCGCGGACGTGACCGTGCTACCTTCGCTGACGATAATATTGCTTAACACGCCATCGTGCGGGGCCGGTATTTCCAGAATGACTTTATCGGTTTCCAGCTCGGCAATCACATCATCGCGTTTTACGTGCTCGCCTTCTTGTTTACACCAGGTTGTCAGCGTGCCTTCCGTGACAGATTCCGGTAATACAGGGACAGTAATTTCGATCATAAAATGTTCTCCTTATTATTTTTGTGCGCCTTTCATGGCTGAATATCTGCAAACGCAGCAGCAAGAAATTCGTCGATTTGTTGTTTATGTACACGCCCATACCCTGTCGCCGGAGCTGCCGCTGCCGGGCGGCCTGCATACTGCCAGTAAGGAGTGTTAATTTTCAGTGCCGCCAGCTCATGACGAATCTGCCGCCACGCGCCCTGGTTTTCTGGCTCTTCCTGCAACCAAATCCATTCGTAGCAGTTCGGCCAACTCGCCAGAACATCATTCAGTTCTGCGACCGGGAACGGGTAGAGTTGCTCCAGGCGAACAATCGCTACCTCATCTTCACACTCACGCTGCTTACGGGCTTCCAGTACGTCGTAATAGACCTGGCCGCTACACAAAATAACGCGCTTAACTTTCTGGGACTGATGCAATTGCGGATCGGTGACTACCGGTTTATAAGCGCCATCAGTGAATTCAGAAAGCTCGCTCATAGCGCCTTTAAACCGAAGTAAACGCTTACTCATCATTATCACTAACGGTTTGCGCATTGGGCGTAATGCCTGACCGCGCAACAAATGGAACATTTGTGCTGACTCACTGGGCATCACCACCTGCATGTTGTTTTCTGCGCACAGTTGCAGCCAGCGCTCAGGACGCGCAGAAGAGTGCTCCGGCCCTTGTCCGTCATAGCCATGCGGCAGAAGAATGGTTAAACCGCTATAGCGATCCCACTTGGTTTCGCCAGACGAGATAAACTGGTCAATAGCAACCTGAGCGCCGTTGGCAAAGTCACCAAACTGTGCTTCCCAAATAACCAGTTGCTGAGGCGCAGACGTTGAATAGCCATATTCAAAGGCTAAGAGCGCTTCTTCATTAAGCACCGAATCATAAACATCGAAAGATGCCTGACCAGCGCGGATATGCTGTAACGGCAGATAACGACGGGCTTCAGTTTGATGATGTACCACTGCATGGCGATGACTGAACGTGCCACGCCCTGAGTCTTCACCAGAAAGACGCACACCAACACCCGCATCCACAAGCGATGCATAGGCCAGCATTTCAGCCATTCCCCAGTCTATTGGCTGAGTACCTGCGGCCATATCCTGGCGTAACGCCAGTTGCCGTTTAATGGTAGGATGTGCGACCACATCGGGTGGCAGTGTAGAAATGATTTCACCATACGCTGCCAGCTTTTGCCGAGGCAATGCCGTAGATACCGGGGCGCTCCAGTGAGGGTTGGTCAACCCATACCAGTTAGCGCTAAAAGAGTGAATTGCAGGTTTGAGAGGCTGCGGTTCACGTTTCTGGCAGCTATCCAGCCAGTCGCGATAGCGTGCCGTCATCTCATCTTGTTGCGCCTGAGTTAACAGGCCGCGGCGGGCAAGAGATTCACCATAACGGGCGAGCGTACCAGGGTGAACATCCACTGCCTGATACATTTGTGGCTGGGTAAGACGTGGCTCATCGCTTTCGTTGTGTCCGTGCTTACGGAAGCAGCAAATATCGATGATGATGTCGCGCCGGAAGGTGTCTCGCCATTCGCACGCCAGTTCCATTACCTGGCAAACAGCGTCAACGTCATCGCCATTAACGTGGATAATTGGGGCCGCTACCATTTTGGCAATATCGGTGCAGTACCGTGAAGAACGCATATCCTGCAAGCGGGAAGTGGTGAAGCCAATCTGATTGTTAATCACCAGATGTAGCGTACCGCCAGTGCCGTAGCCCTGAGTCTGCGATAAGTTAAACGTGGTTTGGTTGACGCCGAGGCCGCCCAACGCGGAATCCCCATGAATAAGTACGCCCACCACTTTTGCCTGACCATCCTCACCACGGCGTTCCTGCCTGGCTCGCACCTGGCCCAGCACCACCGGATTCACGATCTCCAGATGTGAGGGGTTATACGCCAGCGCCACATGCAGCGGACCGGCAGGTGTTTCCAGATTGCTGGAATACCCCATGTGGTATTTCACATCGCCTGAACCACTGCCGATCGTCTGCTTGCCTTCAAACTCAGCAAAAAGCTGTGCCGGGTCTTTATTCAACAGATTAACCAGAACATTAAGTCTTCCCCGGTGCGCCATGCCAATGACCATTTCCTCCACACCTTGCGCACGCAGGCGTTTTGTCAGCGTATCGAGCGCCGGGATTGCACTTTCGCCCCCTTCCAGAGAAAACCGTTTCTGCCCAACATAACGGGTATGCAGATAACGCTCTAACGTCTCTGCCGCCATCAGTTTTTCAAAACGAGCAATACAGGTTTGTACATCTGCTTGTGGCGCATTGCTGCTCTCAATCCGTGATAACAACCAGTTGATTTCTTCACGATTTTCCAGATGAGCAAGTTCATAAGCCTGGCTACCCGCCCAGGCTTGCTCCAGCAGGTTAAGCAGTTGCTTAAGTGGCATTTGCGTGGTGTGTGCGCCAAAGGTGACGCTAAATTCCTGCAACAAGTCTTCTTCGCTTAATCCCCAAAAACCAGGCTGGAGGGAGGGAACGTCAGCCGGGGGATTCAAACCAAGTGGATCAAGCTTTGCGCGCAGATGCCCCTGCGTGCGCCAGGCATTGATCAGTTGTATTACCGCAGCCTGTTTTTTTAACGTCGCACCGCTGACGTTGTTATCACCGGATACGCTTTGGACAGTCAGTTCAGGTGAAAGAAAAAAACGCCGCCAGTCTTCCGGGAGTTGTTCCGGCGTACGCAACCAGGTCTGGTAGTACTCTTCAAGCCAGGTCGCGTTATCTCCACTAAGCAGCGTGCCGGGCGAGGTCATGTTCTCCATGTTTTTCTCCTGATGGTCATAGACAGCCGCATTACTGCACAATCCGTACCAACAGTTAAAAACACTAATTTTCAAAAACTTATAGAAAAGAGATGATGTAAAAGTGGGCGAAAAAAGGGACAGAATAGTAGGGGATGGCTGGAGTCAGGAACAGGCGGAGAGATCCGCCTGTTGATTAAAATCACATCACCGCAGCAAACGCCTTTGCCACGCGATGCACATTTTGCGCGTTAAGCCCGGCGACACACATGCGACCGCTGGCGATGAGATAGACACCAAATTCTTCACGTAGTCGGTCAACCTGAGCGGTTCTTAAACCGGTATAACTGAACATACCGCGCTGATTAAGCAGATAATCGAAATTGCGCTCTGGCATCTCTGTGCTCAATACCTTCACCAGTTCCTGACGCATTGCCAGAATGCGAGTTCGCATCTCTTCTACTTCCGCCAGCCAGCTGGCTTTCAATGCCTCGTCATTCAGCACCGCAGCCACCACCTGCGCACCAAAATTCGGCGGGCTGGAGTAGTTGCGGCGAACGGTTGCTTTCAATTGCCCCAGTACGCGGCCTGCGGCTTCGGCATCTTCACACAGAACAGAAAGTCCGCCGACGCGCTCGCCGTAAAGGGAGAAAATTTTCGAGAACGAATTGCTCACCAGAGCGGGTAATCCAGCGCTGGCAATGGCGCGAATGGCGTAGGCATCCTCTTCCATACCGGCACCAAATCCTTGATAGGCAATATCGAGGAATGGAATAAGCTCGCGGGCTTTGAGAATTTCAATCACGGAATCCCACTGGTCATTAGTGAGATCGGCACCCGTTGGGTTGTGGCAACATGGATGCAGCAACACAATACTGCGGGCAGGTAATGTTTTCAGCGTCGCCAACAGGTCATTAAAGCGCACGCCGTTAGTCGCTTCGTCATACCAGGGGTAAGTACTTACTTCGAATCCAGCCCCGGCGAATATTGCTACGTGGTTTTCCCAGGTAGGATCGCTGACCCAGACGCCTGATTCCGGGAAGTAGCGTTTCAGGAAATCTGCGCCCACTTTCAATGCCCCTGAGCCGCCAAGGGTTTGAATGGTTGCTACGCGCTGTTGTTGCAGTACCGGATGGTCCGCACCAAACAGCAGCGGCGCAATGGCATGGCGATAGCTGTTAAGCCCTTCCATCGGTAAATAAAGCGAAGCACCATGAGGCTGCGCATTCAGGCGCGCTTCCGCATCCGCCACGGCTTTCAGTTGTGGAATAATTCCGTCTTCGTTGTAGTACAGACCGATACTTAAATTCACTTTGTCGCTGCGAGGGTCTTCTTTAAAACGCTCCATAAGCGTAAGAATCGGGTCGCCAGCGTAGGCGTCAACTTTTTGAAACACGCGATGGTTCTCCAGGTTTACGGGCAGGTGGTTAAAACACAATAAACCGGAAGTAGGCGAAGATCGAGAGGATGTTCAGGGGCGAATGGCAATTAGCAACAGAGTGAGACTCATGACAAACGTACATCCGCCAGATGCACGACCTTTATAAGAGCATGAAAGAATATCAACTTATTGAATTGGTAAGATTTTATTGGCCGGATAAGGCATTCACGCCGCATCCGGCACAGACAATCAAATATTACAGAACGATTAATCCACGTATTTCATCGCGACTCTTGAGGTCAGGCGCGTGATAAGTTCGTAAGCACTTACTTTCGTCATTTCAGCGATACGTTCTACGGGCAAACCTTCGCCCCATAAAATGACCGGGTCCCCGGCTTTATCCTGCGCCTGTGGACCTAAGTCTACGCAGATCATATCCATCGCCACGCGCCCGACAATCGGCACTTCGCGACCGTTCACCAGTACTGGCGTACCGGACGGCGCGGCGCGCGGATAACCATCGCCATAGCCCATCGCGACTACGCCAAGACGAGTATCACGTTCGCTTACCCAGGTTCCACCATAACCGACAGGCTCTCCGGCTTTATGCTCACGCACGGCAATCAGGCTGGAGGTTAGCGACATCACTGGCTGACAGCCAAAATCGGCACCGGTGGAGCGATCTTCCAGCGGAGATACGCCGTAAAGAATGATGCCCGGGCGCACCCAGTCAAAATGCGACTGTGGCCAGAGTAAAATGCCACCCGACGCGGCAATGGAACGTTGACCAGGTTTGCCTTCGCAAAAGGTATTAAAGATAGCGAGTTGCTTCTCGGTTGCGCCGCATTTTGGTTCATCCGCGCGCGCAAAATGGCTGACGATATTCACCGGCTGACGAACGTTTTTGCACTGGGTCAGACGATGATAAAACGCCTCAGCCTGTTCCGGCCTTACGCCCAGACGGTGCATACCGGTATCGAGTTTCATCCAGACGGTAACCGGCTCGTCCAGGCTAGCCTCTTCCAGCGCAGCCAGCTGTTCTTCGTTATGCACGGCGGTATGAAAATGTTGCGCAGAAATCGTCGGTAGATCTCTGGCATCAAAAAAGCCTTCGAGTAAAAGTACAGGTTTGGTGATTCCCCCCGCACGCAGTCGCAGAGCTTCTTCGAGACGGGCTACGCCAAAGGCGTCAGCATCGGGGAGCGTTCGCGCGGTCTCAAGAAGACCGTGACCATAAGCGTTCGCTTTCACCACCGCAACCATTTTACTGGCAGGCGCCAGTTCACGAAGACGTTGCAGGTTGTGTCGCAGAGCGCGGCGGTTAATCACAACAGTTGCCGCTTGCATTTGTGTTCCTTGATAAGTGTTTGCTTTAATTACCTAATTCATAAAATAATTATTATTCGTCGTCGTACTGCGGCCCCGCATAGTTGTCGAAGCGCGACCATTGACCGTTAAAGGTCAGGCGTACCGTCCCGATTGGGCCGTTACGTTGTTTACCGATAATAATTTCCGCGATGCCTTTTAAATCACTGTTTTCGTGATACACCTCATCACGATAGATAAACATGATCAAGTCCGCATCCTGCTCGATAGAGCCAGATTCACGCAGGTCGGAGTTGACCGGGCGTTTGTCGGCACGTTGTTCCAGAGAACGGTTCAACTGGGACAGCGCCACCACCGGCACGTTCAGTTCTTTCGCCAGTGCTTTCAGCGAGCGGGAGATTTCTGCAATTTCCAGCGTACGGTTATCGGAAAGCGCCGGTACGCGCATCAGTTGCAGGTAGTCGATCATGATAAGCCCGATGCCGCCGTGTTCACGGGCAATACGGCGTGCGCGGGAACGCACTTCCGTTGGCGTCAAGCCGGAGGAATCATCGATATAGATATTACGTTTTTCGAGCAAAATACCCATGGTGCCGGAAATGCGTGCCCAGTCTTCATCATCGAGCTGACCGGTACGGATTTTAGTCTGGTCAACGCGCGACAGCGACGCCAGAGAACGCATCATGATCTGTTCTGATGGCATCTCCAGCGAGAAGATAAGCACCGGTTTATCCTGCAACATCGCCGCATTTTCGACGAGGTTCATCGCAAATGTCGTTTTACCCATCGACGGACGCGCGGCAACGATGATCAAATCCGACGGCTGCAAGCCAGCGGTTTTTTTGTTGAGATCGTCATAACCGGTATTTACCCCGGTAACGCCATCGTGTGGCTGCTGAAACAACTGCTCAATACGCGCCACGGTTGCGTCGAGCACATCGGCGATGTTCTTCGGCCCTTCGTCTTTGTTTGCACGACTTTCGGCAATTTTAAAGACGCGGGATTCAGCAAGGTCGAGCAGATCTTCACTGGTACGCCCTTGTGGATCAAAACCAGCTTCGGCAATCTCGTTAGCAACGGAGATCATCTCACGAACAACGGCACGTTCGCGCACGATATCCGCATATGCACTGATGTTCGCCGCACTTGGCGTATTTTTTGACAGCTCTGCCAGATAAGCAAAACCACCGACGCTATCGAGTTGCCCCTGGCGTTCCAGCGATTCCGCAAGGGTAATCAGATCGATAGGACTACCGCTTTCCTGCAAACGCGCCATTTCAGTAAAGATATGACGGTGTGGGCGGGTGTAAAAATCGTCTGCCACCACACGCTCGGCTACATCATCCCAGCGTTCGTTATCCAGCATTAAACCGCCCAACACCGACTGCTCTGCTTCGATCGAGTGCGGAGGCACTTTCAGCCCGGCAACTTGTGGATCGCGTTCGCGGTTATCAGTCTGTTGTTTGTTGAAAGGTCTATTGCCTGCCATAACGAATGGTGTTACCTGCTGTTGAATGGGGGACAAGAGAGTATAGCGAGAAACAGTTTCTCGCTACAGCATTTAACGCCCCCGCTTTCCGGTGGAAGCGCGAATTTGCAGGGTCGGGCGATAGATGTAATGGCTGAGCGGTGCGTCTGGTTGCGCAATACGCCGTAAAATTTGCTGCGCCGCCTGTTTCCCCAGAGCCAATGGTTCTACCGCAATTGTGGTTAACGGCGGGTTACTGTAAGCACAAGCCGCCACGCCATCATTACCAATCAACGAAATATCTTCCCCGGCAAATAATCCTCTTTCGCCTAGTGCCGACTCCGCACCAAAAGCCATTAAATCGTTATAACAAATCACCGCTGTGGGTGGCGAAGGCATATCCAACAGCTGTTGCATCAACTGGTAGCCGTTGGCCTGAGTCGGTTCAGCACGCAGCGAAAAAGCATCAGTACTCCACGGCTGTAAACCATGGTGATTCATCGCCTCAAGGTATCCCTGATAACGCATATGGTGCGTAAGACCACCAATAAACACGATATCTCTGTGCCCTTGTTGAATGAGATATTCCGTCGCTTCCCGTACACCTGCGTGGCTGTCCACACCAACGTAATCGACGGGCAATTGTTGCCAATCCAGAGGGCGCATCGTGATTAATAAGGGTGTGGAACTGTTGGCATAACGCTGTAAATCGGCTTCTGAGGTACTGTTCACTGGACAGAGGACAATGCCCGCGACGTGGTGTTCCAGCAAGGTATCAAGCACCTGTTTTTGCCGGTCACTACGCTGGGAGGTATTGGACATCACGGTGATAAAACCGTGCTCCGCCAGCGTCATCTCAAGACCCATAGTAAATTCAGCGAAGAAAGGATTTATCAAATCGTCAATGACTACGCCGATAGTTAGCGATTTTTGCGAACGCAGATTGGCAGCAAAACGGTTATAGACATAGCCTAATTGTTCAATGGCTTGCTGGACTTTTTGTTGAGTCTCTTTTTTGATAAGTGAACTGTCGTTGAGAACCAGCGATACGGTCGATTTCGAAACGCCAGCCGCACGCGCAACATCGGTTAATGTTACCCGCTTTCTTCCTGTATCCGACTTCGCCATGCCTGCTCCAAACCCCCATAAGATCAAGGCAATTACTTTATCATAATCTCCTTTTACTCATGCGATCCGTTAACGCAAGGGATCGCAGGAGATCGTCGTTTCGATCACAGATTCGCACTTCCCTTGTTGTGTTTTTTACACCCTAATCGTACAAATTACGCATAAATTAGATCGTTCCAATTAATTTATGAAAATTATCATATTGTTTTAAATGCATATTTTTAATTATTTTTATATCGAAACAAGGAAATTATTATGTGCTCTGTACGCACGATCACTGCACCGGAAGCTGCAGATTTGATTGTTGATGGCGCAGTTGTCACCGTCTCCTCCTCCAGTGGAATGGGGTGTCCGGATGCGGTGCTGGCAGCAATAGGTGAACGCTTTCAACGTGCCGGACATCCGCAAAACATCACCTCCATCCACCCTATCGCCGCTGGTGATATGTATGGCGTAAAAGGCATCGATCATCTGGCGCAACCGGGCTTACTGGCAAAAGTGATCGCTGGCTCCTACCCCTCCGGTCCATCATCAATGGCGCCTCCGTTAATCTGGCAAATGATCAATGACAACGCGATCCCCGCCTGGAATCTGCCTTCCGGGATCTTATTTGATATGCACCGGGAAGCGGCGGCTCATCGTCCTGGCGTGCTGACACAAACAGGCATGGATACCTATGTGGATCCCCTGTTGCAGGGCGGTGCAATGAATGAAAAAGCGGCGCAACAATCTCTGGTTGAACGTGTTCGATTTGCTAACGATGACTGGCTGTTTTTCCCCAGTATCGTGCCGCAGGTGGCGATCATTCGCGCTACCACTGCCAATGAACGCGGCAACCTGACTTATGAACATGAAGGGGCTTATCTGGGGCCACTGGAACAGGCTACTGCCGTTCGCAATAATGGTGGCATCATAATTGCGCAAGTAAAACGACAGGTTGCCGCCGGAAGTCTGAAACCAAAAGAGGTGCGTATTCCGGGTGTACTGGTGGATTACATCGTGATTGCGCCGGAACAAACACAAACGACACAAACGCAATATGAACCTGCCATTTCCGGCGAAATCAGTCGTCCGCTATCAGCCTTTCGTTATATGGAACATGGCCCGGCGCGAGTTATTGCCCAGCGAGTCGCGCAAGAACTACAAAGTGGAGATGCGGTAAATATTGGCTTTGGTATTTCTGCCAACGTACCACGCATTTTACTGGAACAAGGTCGCCACGGTGACGTCACCTGGCTGCTGGAACAGGGCGCGATTGGCGGAGTTCCACTGCTGGAATTTCAGTTCGGTTGTGCCTCTAATGCAGAAGCATTTTTGCCCTCTCCCCAGCAGTTCACCTATTTCCAGGGCGGTGGCTTTGATCTCACTCTGATGTCGTTTTTACAAATCGGCGCAGATGGCTCAGTGAACGTCTCACATCTCCCCGCTCGTCCACATGTCACTGCCGGATGCGGTGGATTTATTGATATCACCTCACATGCGAAGCGCATTATTTTCTCTGGCTTTTTCAATGCCGGTGCCCAACTGCAACTGGAAGAAGGTCAGCTGCGTATCATTAAAGAAGGCAAAGCCAAAAAACTGGTACAGGACGTCGCCCACGTGACGTTCTCCGGCAAACGCGCAATAAGACTCGGGCAACAAGTGCAGTACATCACTGAACGCTGCGTGCTGGAATTAACCCCAGACGGACTACTGGTCACGGAAATTGCCCCAGGTATTGATCCTGAACGCGACATTCTCGCCCAAAGCGATGCCCCACTCCGTCTGGCAGACGATCTCAAACTAATGAATCCCCACTATTTTCAACAAGGACGTCACCATGAATAACGGCACCATTGACCTCCAGCGCAACGGTTTCATTGCCACTTTGGTGATTAATCGCCCGGCGAAACTCAACGCATTAACCCCAGAGATGCTCGAACAACTGCTGGCGCATTGCCACACGTTGGAAACTGATTCGGAGATCCGCGTAGTACTGCTGACCAGTGCCAGTGAAAAAGCGTTTTGTGTCGGCGCGGATATTCATCGCTGGACCTCTCTTTCTGCACTCGATATGTGGCGCAACTGGATCCGCCGCGGTCATCAGGCATTTGATGCTCTGGCACAACTGCCACAGCCCGTAATCGCCCTGTTGCACGGCCTGGCTTATGGCGGTGGTCTGGAACTGGCTGCTACCGCCGATATCCGTATTTGTAGCGCCGAAGCACAAATGGCACTACCAGAAACCGGGCTGGCGACAGTGCCTGGCTGGTCAGGAACGCAGCGGCTGACGGCACTGCTTGGGCGCTCACTGGTGAAAGAACTGGTATTTACCGGTGAACCACTGGATGCACAGCGGGCACTGTCCTGCGGGCTGGTGAATCGCGTTGTCGCCAGGGAGGCGTTACACGACGCCGAACTGCAACTGGCACAACGTATCGCCCAGCGTGCTCCCGTTGCAGTGCAGATCGCCAAGCAGGTTATTGATGCCGGAGAAGGTATTGCTGTGGCCTCGACGCTTGAAGCACTGGCTGGCGCTTTTTCCGCCACGACTGAAGATGCTCATGAAGGCAGTCAGGCATTTACTGAGAAGCGTCAACCGCACTTTAGTGCTCGATAACTTAGCATTTCATTTTGGATTTTAATAATAACGCAAGAATCCCATTGATTTTAGGCGGATTTCTTTTATCCGTCTGAAAGGAGACACATCATGCAACCTTCACAACCAGCAGAGAAAGCGAATGTTTCATCGGCAGATCTGCGTCGCGCGGCGTGGACCTGCTCTCTCGGCAGCGCACTGGAATACTACGATTTCGCACTTTACAGCCTGGCATCCGCCATTATTTTTGGTCCACTCTTTTTTCCTAATCAGGAACCGGGAATGGCGCTGATCGCCAGTTTTGGCACCTACTTTCTCGGATTTGCCGTCAGACCTGTAGGCGGAATTCTCTTCGGCTCATTAGGTGATCGTTTGGGCCGTAAGTTCGTCCTGTTAGCAACGGTGTTGTTAATGGGAATCGCCAGCACGTTGATCGGGGTATTACCCACTTACGAAACAGCGGGAATCTGGGCGCCAATTATGCTTATTGCATTACGCCTGCTGCAAGGGCTTGGTGCTGGGGCTGAACAGGCGGGAGCCGCCGTACTGATGACCGAATATGCTCCTGACGGCAAACGGGGTTATTACGCCGCGCTGCCGTTCCTCGGAATCCAGATTGGTACGTTTATGGCATCTGCCGTTTACTTCATCCTGCTGCATAATGTGACAAATCTTGCCGAAACCTGGTGGTGGCGCTTGCCCTTCCTCTCCAGCGTGGTGATTATCGCGGTGGCTATTTATATTCGACTGCATCTTAAAGAATCGCCATCATTCGCAAAACTCGAAGCTCGTCAACAAGTTACAGAATCACCCTTACGAAATTTGCTGAAAACATCACGCCGTAATGTCTTCGTCGGGATTGGCTTACGTCTGGCAGAAAACGGCGGCTCGTCGATTTATCAGGCTTTAGCGATCAGTTATATCGTTGGTGTGGTTGGGCTGGACAAATCAGTTGGTACGCTATGCCTGATGTCTGCGGTAGTAGTCGGTGCAATTATGGTGCCTATTGCCGGTTGGCTGACCGATCGCTTCGGCAGGGTTCTTGTCTATCGTAGTCTGGCGATTTTTCAGTTGTTGATTACCTTTCCGGTGTGGTGGTCTTTCAGCCACGGTAATGTTCCTGTCACTATTGTCTCTCTTTCTCTGGCCTTAGGGATTGGAGCCTGGGGTATGTTTGGTGCACAAGGTGCTTTTCTGCCTGAACTCTTTGGTGCTCGCCATCGTTATATTGGCGTCGCACTGGCAAGGGAAGTTTCTGCCGTTATTGCCGGAGGGATCGCGCCACTGGTTGGTTCTGCAATCATTTCCTGGGTGATCCACACTAACGATCCCAGTGGTATTGCTGCCTGGATGCCAATCGCTATTTACCTTAGTCTGCTGACCGTTGGTACGATTATTGCGACTTTCTTTGCTCCAGAAACACGCGATCGTGATCTTGATGATCTTGCCGACGCTGAAACGATCAGCGTTTCCCAACATAACCAGACTACGGGCACCTACCATGACGCATAATGTCTCTGAATCTATTATCGATTCCCTGACTGACGTGAAAATGCCCCATTACGCACCGCTGGCTCAAGTCAGCGGTAGTATCGACCTTAACGGTACCATTTTACCTGAGTACCGCTGCAACACGCTGGTTCTGGGCAGTGGCGCGGCAGGATGGCGAGCTGCCGTCGAGCTGAAACGGCAAAATGTCGATGTAATGGTAGCCTCCAGCAAAGCCTTCTGGGGAACTTCCGCCTGTTCTGGTTCTGATAAACAAACGCTTCACACCGCGAATACGCGTGCAAATGGTGACCATTTTCTGACATTAAGTAACACCCTGGCGGCAGGTGGTGCGATGGATCATGACACCGCATATGTTGAGGCGGTCGGATCGGTGAACACCTGTGAAGTACTGAAATATCTGGGTCTGGATTTGCCTGAAGATCTCTTTGGCGCAACGTTGCGTTATCAAACCGATCACGATGAATTTGGCCGTGCCACTAGCTGCGGTCCTCGAACATCGCGCCTGATGGTGAAGGTGCTGGCCCAGGAGGCAATGCGCCTTAATATTCCTCTTTGCGATCACACAACGGCGATTCGTATCCTGACCAGTGGTGAAGGAGAAAATCGACGAGTCGAGGGGGTGATCGCCATCGATAAAGCCTGTCGGGATAATCCCTGGAGAATGGTAGTGATTCGCTGTCAGCATCTGGTTTTAGCCACGGGCGGGCCTGGTGAACTTTATCGTGACAGTGTTTATCCGGTGAACTGTTTTAGTGCGTTGGGCATGGCGCTGGAAGCAGGGATAACTCTGGTTAATCTTACGGAAAGTCAGTTTGGTATCGGTACACCGCGCAGCCAGTTTCCGTGGAATCTTTCCGGTACTTACATGCAGGCGATGCCGCGCATCTATTCGCAGGACCACTCCGGGCGTCAGTATAATTTTCTGGCAACTTATTACCCCACGACTCGTATGCTGGCCTCCGCGATATTTCGCAAAGGTTACCAGTGGCCGTTTCACGCGGAACGAATGCTGGAATATGGCTCCAGCTTGCTGGATGTCGCAGTTTATGAAGAGACTCAAAAAGGGCGCGATGTTTTTCTCGATTTTCTACGGGAACCAGAACCCGCAGCGGACGGAACACTATTTAACCTGCGGGAGCTGGATGATGATGTCATCGACTATCTGCAACAAAATCACGCCCTGCTGGCACAACCGCTGGCGAGATTAACACAGATGAATCCTCTGGCTATTCGTTTGTATCAGATGCACGGTCATGATCTCACAGCCTCACCGCTCAAGTTTACGCTAAATAATCAACATCTTAATGGCGGAATTGAAGTTGATATTTGGGCACGTACATCGCTAACTGGTTGTTATGCTGCCGGAGAAAATGCCGGAACACATGGTGTCACGCGCCCAGGTGGAGCAGCGCTCAATGCCGGGCAAGTTTTCGCCCGCCGCTGTGCATTACATATTGCTCATCAGAAAAGCCAGGACCGGCCTCTCGAGAGGCAACAAATTCTCAGTACGATTAATGAGGCGCAACAGCACCTGAATCAGGGGCTGCTACGTGACGACGTGCGAGAAACGATACAAAATACCATGAGCCACCATGCCGCAATTTTGTGTCATACACAGGGGATCAACACTGCCGCGCAAACCCTGGCAACACTTTGTGAAGATATTCGCCGGGAAGGTATTCAATGCGATGAAAACAGCCTGGCACAATCTTTCCAGTGGCGGCAAAGTGCGCAACTGGCGCTGGCTGTACTGCGTTCTTTACAATGTTATGTCGAAAACGGTGGTGGGAGTCGTGGTGCCAGGGCTATCTATGATGGCGAAGCCGGTATTGCACCGCAAACACCAGGTGGGCCACTCCTGGCCTGGCGTTTTCGGCCAGAAAATCAGGATGCCAGGCAATATATGATTTGTGTTTGTCGGGAAGCTAATGATTACCAAACCTGGACTCGCCCGTGCCGTGAACGGGGCGTATTAACGCTAACCAACTTTGAGCGCCAGTGGCAAAACTGGATTGCGGCGACGCCGTTTCAATACTGATCAGAGATATTCCGGGTTGTGACCGCAGCCCGGAAAAAATCCCCGCGCGGCCTAGCGACTACTGTTAGGCTTAAAACAGATATGTCGCTCAGTAAAGGAGTTTAAATGGCAATACGAATTGAATTTCACAAGCACGGTGGCCCGGAAGTACTTCAAGCCGTAGAGTTCACTCCTGCCGATCCGGCGGAGAATGAAATCCAGGTCGAAAATAAAGCCATCGGCATCAATTTTATCGACACGTATATCCGCAGCGGCCTTTACCCGCCACCATCGTTACCCAGCGGATTAGGTACTGAAGCGGCAGGCATCGTGAGTAAAGTCGGCAGTGGTGTAAAGCATATTAAGGCAGGCGATCGCGTAGTCTATGCACAATCGGCATTAGGCGCTTACAGCTCTGTGCATAACATTAATGCGGATAAAGCGGCGATTCTGCCTGCGGCAATTTCTTTTGAGCAAGCTGCGGCATCCTTCCTGAAAGGCTTAACGGTTTATTATCTGCTGCGCAAAACCTATGAAATTAAACCCGATGAGCAGTTCCTGTTCCACGCAGCGGCTGGCGGCGTTGGCTTGATTGCCTGCCAGTGGGCAAAAGCCCTGGGCGCGAAACTTATCGGCACCGTAGGAACCGCGCAAAAAGCGCAGAGTGCGCTAAAAGCGGGCGCGTGGCAGGTTATTAACTATCGTGAAGAGAATCTGGTCGAGCGATTGAAAGAGATCACCGGTGGTAAGAAAGTGCGTGTGGTGTACGATTCAGTGGGCAGAGACACCTGGGAACGGTCGCTGGATTGCCTGCAACGCCGCGGCTTAATGGTGAGTTTTGGCAACTCATCAGGTGCGGTTACCGGTGTGAACTTAGGCATTCTCAATCAGAAAGGCTCGTTGTATGTGACACGCCCTTCCCTGCAAGGCTATATCACCACGCGGGAGGAATTAACCGAGGCCAGTAATGAACTGTTCTCTTTGATTGCCAGCGGTGTGATTAAGGTCGATGTCGCCGAGCAGCAGAAATATCCGCTGAAGGATGCGCGGCGTGCGCATGAGATTCTGGAAAGCCGGGCGACGCAGGGTTCCAGCCTGTTGATTCCATAAAAGAAATTGGGCTTCCACCTGGGAAGCCCTTTCTTTTATAGTTCGGCTGTATGTAGGGTACAGCTCGATGAATTTGTTTGACGCGCAATAGTGACAGATTTGATTATCAATTCCTATTTTGTTCTAAGGATAAAACCTTAGGTTGTGATCATCCGCACAATCCCTTAGTAACGCCAGCGGTCATAACGCTGATATTTCGGCACTTTTGGTGCTTTAATCGCCCTGATCACCCACACCACCGCAACCGCCAACAGCAGCCACGGCAGCAACTTAATCATCAATGCCAGCATACCGCCGAGGAACATAAAGGCCGTCGCCACAATCAGCGCGGCGATAATACCCAGCAACGAAACACCGGTGACCATCAGCATGACAAAAAAGCCAATTACAAAAAGTAGTTCCAGCATGATGCTCTCCCAAATATGAAATCTCTTGCTGGCATTACAAGAATCATGCCAAAAATAATCTATTGATTTAACAGCAAAACGCCCCGCAACGGTGCGCAGGGCGTGGTGAATTTGACTACTTTTTGGTGAAAAGTTAACGCTTATCCGCCACCAGTTTGAGCGCGTGTTCCAGCACATTAATGTCTGCACCCGCTTTATGGGCATTTTCACTTAAATAACGCCGCCACTGCCGCGCGCCAGGAATACCCTGGAACAAGCCCAGCATATGCCGGGTAATATGGCCGAGATACGTACCCTGGCTGAGTTCACGCTCAATGTACGGATACATGGCGCGCACTACCGCCACCGGATCGGCATCGGTATCCGAGGAACCAAAAATCTCTCGGTCTACCGCCGCCAGAATCCCCGGATTCTGATACGCCTCGCGCCCGACCATCACGCCATCCATATGTTGCAAATGCGCTTTAGCTTCTTCCAGCGACTTGATACCACCGTTAATCGACATCGTCAGATGCGGAAAGTCACGCTTCAGTTGATACACACGCGGATAATCGAGCGGCGGGATCTCACGGTTTTCTTTCGGACTTAACCCAGAAAGCCAGGCTTTACGTGCGTGGATGATGAACATCTCACACTCACCTTTGCCGGAAACGGTGTTGATGAAATCGCAGAGAAATTCATAGCTGTCCTGATCATCGATGCCAATACGCGTTTTCACCGTCACCGGAATCGACACCACATCGCGCATCGCTTTCACGCAGTCGGCAACCAGCTGCGCATTACCCATCAGACACGCACCAAACATGCCGTTCTGCACCCGATCAGACGGGCAGCCGACATTCAGGTTAATCTCATCATATCCGCGCGCTTCTGCCAGCTTCGCACACTGTGCCAGCGCCGCCGGATCGCTACCGCCGAGTTGCAACGCTACCGGATGTTCTTCTTCACTGTACGCCAGGTAATCACCTTTACCGTGAATAATCGCCCCTGTGGTCACCATTTCGGTATACAACAACGTATTGCGGGAAAGCAGACGCAAGAAATAACGGCAATGTCTGTCCGTCCAGTCAAGCATCGGGGCAATCGAGAAACGGTAAGCGGGATAAACAGTGTGTGATTCTGCTGGCATGGCGACTTTTTAAGCATCTGGTAAATTGGGGGCGCTACTATAGCATAACGAATATGCGATCAGGCAATGTGACAGCCATGACACCCTGTTCTCGGCGTTTAAGCGAGAACTATGGTAAAGTAAGGGCATTCTTAACCCCACTGTCGAGGTGCCCAATGGAAAAGACCACAACGCAGGAGTTATTAGCGCAGGCTGAAAAAATCTGCGCACAGCGTAATGTGCGCCTGACCCCACAGCGTCTCGAAGTGTTGCGCCTGATGAGTCTGCAGGATGGCGCTATCAGCGCTTATGATCTGCTTGATTTGCTGCGCGAAGCTGAACCGCAAGCCAAGCCGCCAACGGTTTATCGCGCGCTGGAGTTTCTGCTTGAACAAGGTTTTGTGCATAAGGTGGAATCCACCAACAGTTATGTGCTCTGTCATCTGTTCGATCAGCCCACCCATACTTCAGCCATGTTTATTTGCGATCGCTGCGGCGCGGTGAAAGAAGAATGTGCTGAAGGCGTGGAAGACATCATGCATACGCTGGCGGCAAAAATGGGTTTTGCCCTGCGGCATAATGTTATTGAAGCACATGGATTATGTTCAGCATGTGTAGAAGTAGAAGCGTGTCGTCATCCTGAACAGTGCCATCATGACCACTCTATTCAGGTGAAAAAGAAACCTCGCTAAAAGGGTGTACATCCTTGTACATGTCGGGCAGGAGGGATTAATTACCAGCGGTAATCATGGCGTTTTTCCCAACTATCAACCTCTTTTTCTGCCTGATCTTTCTGATAACCGTAGCGTTCCTGGATTTTACCCACTAACTGATCACGTTTTCCTTCAATGATCGTCATATCATCATCGGTCAGTTTGCCCCATTGCTCTTTCACTTTACCTTTAAACTGTTTCCAGTTACCGCCGGCTTCATCTTTATTCATAATCAAGACCTCATCGTTAGGTTGTGAATGAGAGTACGTTCACTTTTCTTCTGAACGTGAGATTAAGTGTAGTCAGCAATTTGGCTTAGGATTATTTATTCAGAATTTTTAACCGTCACGTTGCGACAAACCAGGTATCGTTACGCCAGTGACGCCGCCAGATAGCCGCCAGAGAAAGCCCGCGTAACGCCAGAAAGACGGTTAACGCCAGCCACAAACCATGATTCCCCAGCCACGGCAGCGTAAGGAGCGTCAGCGCAAAACCTGCGGCGGCCACCGCCATACTGTTACGCATTTCGGCGGCACGCGTTGCGCCTATAAACATGCCGTCCAGCAGATAACACCAGACGCCGACCAACGGCAAAATCACCTGCCAGATAAGATAGCGGTCAGCCAGCTGCTGAATCTGGGTTAACGACGTCAGCAACGCAATGATGTGTTCCCCTGCCAGCAAATAAACCACCGAAAACAGTAACGCTACGATCCCCGACTGGCGGCACGCTGCCCGCCAGACATCCAGCAATTGACTACCGTCGCGCGCACCGTATGCCTGACCGGAATGTGCTTCAACCGCGTAGGCAAAACCATCCAACGCATAGGCGGTAAAGGTGAGTAGCGTCATCAGAACCGCGTTAACAGCGATAATGTCACTCCCCAGTCGCGCGCCAAGTACAGTGATCGCGCCGAAACAGAGTTGCAGCAACAGCGAGCGCAGCATGATATCGCGGTTAAGCGCCAGCAAGTGACGGAAGTTTCCTCGCCAGGCAGTTTTCAGCATTTTGCCGGAGATTCCGCGTAGTTTGAGGATTTTACGCACCATTAGCAGACCAATCAGCAATGTTGCATATTCCGCAATAACCGTTGCCAGAGCCGCGCCCTGCACGTTCATATGCAGCCCCATCACCAGCCAGACATCCAGCACAATGTTGAGGATATTGCCGACCACTAACAAAATTACTGGCGCACGGGCATATTGCACGCCGAGTAACCAGCCAAGTAATACCAGATTCGCCAGCGACGCCGGTGCGCTTAACCAGCGGATTTCAAGAAAGCGTCGCGCCTGTTCCAGGACTGCTTCACTACCACCAACAATATGCAGCGCCAGATCGATAATCGGCGTACGCAGCAGCGCAATTAACGCCCCGACCCCCAACGCCAACAGCAACGGTTGCACCAGCGCACGGGCTAGTGCCTGAGGATTTTTGGCACCATAAGCCTGCGCAGTCAGCCCGGTGGTGCTCATGCGTAAAAACAGCAACAACATAAAGAGAAAGCTGGTCGCCGTTGCACCAACCGCCACGCCGCCCAAATAAACCGGACTATCAAGATGACCAATTACCGCCGTATCGACCAGTCCCAGCAACGGAACGGTGATATTGGAGAAAATCATGGGTAAGGCGAGATGCCAGAGTGCTTTATCAGATGAAGTGAGGAATGCCATGCAGACAAGCCTGATGAAGAGAGATGAAAAACAAACCGCGACGCCAGGCGGCATCGCGGTCTCAGAGATATGTTACAGCCAGTCGCCGTTGCGAATAACCCCAACCGCCAGCCCCTCAATGGTGAAGCTCTGCTGACGAAGGTCAACGACAATTGGTTTAAACTCGCTGTTTTCTGGCAACAGTTCGACTTTATTGCCCTGTTTTTTCAGGCGTTTAACGGTAACTTCGTCATCAATACGTGCGACAACGACCTGACCGTTACGTACATCCTGAGTTTTATGCACTGCCAGCAAATCGCCATCCATAATGCCGATATCTTTCATCGACATCCCGCTGACACGCAGCAGGAAATCAGCATTCGGCTTGAACAAGGAAGGATCGACCTGATAATGACCTTCAATATGCTGTTGCGCCAGAAGCGGTTCACCGGCAGCCACACGACCTACCAGCGGCAACCCTTCTTCCTCTTCCTGCAATAAACGAATCCCGCGTGATGCGCCGGAAACAATTTCAATAACGCCTTTGCGTGCCAGCGCCTTCAGATGTTCTTCAGCCGCGTTTGGGGAACGGAACCCCAAACGCTGCGCGATTTCCGCACGCGTCGGCGGCATACCTGTCTGGCTGATGTGATCACGGATGAGATCAAACACCTCTTGTTGCCTGGCCGTTAACGCTTTCATTCCGCCCCCTGGGTGTATATACAGTTATGCTGTGAGTATATACAGCAAAAGGCGATTTTGGAACCATAAACTGCACAATAAACCAGAGATTTATCGAAATCTGGAAGGGTTATCCAAAATGCGACCATAACAGGATGCACCAGGTAATCACGGCGACGATAATGGCAATCAGCACTGCGGCGGATCCCATATCTTTAGCGCGTCCGGAAAGCTCATGGTATTCAGAGCCAATTCGGTCAACCACAGCTTCGATGGCGCTATTGAGAATTTCCACAATCATCACCAGCATCACGGAGCTGATAAGCAGCACGCGGGTAATCGCGTCCACATCCAGCCAGCAGGCGATAACCACCGCTAACAATACCGCTACGCCTTCCTGACGGAATGCCGCTTCGTTGATCCATGCAGCGCGTAAACCTTTCCAGGAATAGCCAGCAGCTTTGATAATTCGGATGAATCCAGTGGTATTATTGGCCATTGAAAGAACCTTTTTACATTATGAGCGTCAATATCAGTGTACCGTTAAATCCGATGATTCGGGTTTGCGTAACGCCGCGCGAAACATGAGCGGATACCACAGAATTTCCCATGACTTTCTGCTATCCTTGCCGCGCATTTGCATTATTAACCAGAGGCTTTACATCGTTTATGTCCGGCTGGCCACGAATTTACTACAAATTACTGAATTTACCATTAAGCATCCTGGTAAAAAGCAAGTCTATTCCGGCGGATCCTGCCCCGGAACTGGGGCTGGATACCTCTCGTCCAATTATGTACGTTTTGCCGTACAACTCGAAAGCTGACTTGCTGACGTTGCGCGCCCAGTGTCTGGCACATGACCTGCCTGACCCGTTAGAGCCGCTGGAAATCGACGGCACGCTACTGCCGCGCTATGTGTTCATTCACGGCGGGCCGCGTGTGTTCACCTATTACACGCCGAAAGAAGAGTCTATTAAGCTGTTCCACGACTATCTCGATTTGCACCGCAGCAACCCAAATCTGGATGTGCAGATGGTGCCAGTATCGGTGATGTTTGGTCGCGCGCCGGGGCGTGAAAAAGGCGAAGTGAACCCGCCGCTGCGTATGCTTAACGGTGTACAGAAATTTTTCGCTGTACTGTGGCTCGGTCGCGACAGTTTTGTGCGTTTCTCGCCGTCAGTTTCGCTGCGCCGTATGGCAGATGAACACGGCACGGATAAAACTATCGCTCAGAAACTGGCGCGCGTAGCACGTATGCACTTTGCCCGTCAACGTCTGGCTGCCGTGGGTCCACGTCTGCCTGCTCGTCAGGATCTGTTTAATAAGCTGCTCGCCTCCCGCGCCATTGCGAAAGCGGTAGAAGATGAAGCACGCAGCAAAAAAATCTCCCATGAAAAAGCGCAGCAGAACGCGATTGCGCTGATGGAAGAGATTGCGGCGAATTTCTCTTACGAGATGATCCGCCTGACTGACCGCATTCTGGGCTTCACCTGGAACCGACTTTACCAGGGTATCAACGTCCATAACGCCGAGCGCGTTCGCCAGCTGGCCCACGACGGCCATGAGCTAGTGTATGTGCCTTGCCACCGCAGTCACATGGACTACCTGCTGCTTTCTTACGTGCTGTATCACCAGGGGCTGGTGCCGCCGCATATCGCCGCCGGGATCAACCTGAACTTCTGGCCGGCTGGGCCGATTTTCCGCCGTCTGGGGGCGTTCTTTATTCGCCGTACGTTTAAAGGCAATAAACTTTATTCCACCGTTTTCCGTGAGTATCTCGGCGAACTGTTCAGCCGTGGTTATTCCGTCGAGTATTTCGTGGAAGGCGGTCGTTCCCGTACGGGGCGTTTGCTGGATCCGAAAACCGGTACGCTGTCGATGACCATTCAGGCGATGCTGCGTGGCGGCACTCGTCCGATTACGCTGATTCCGATCTATATCGGTTATGAGCACGTCATGGAAGTGGGTACTTACGCCAAAGAACTGCGCGGTGCGACGAAAGAGAAAGAGAGCCTGCCGCAGATGCTGCGTGGTTTAAGCAAGCTGCGTAATCTCGGTCAGGGGTACGTCAACTTCGGTGAACCAATGCCGTTGATGACCTACCTTAACCAGCACGTACCAGACTGGCGTGAATCTATCGATCCCATCGAAGCGGTGCGTCCGGCCTGGTTAACGCCGACGGTCAATAATATTGCTGCCGATCTGATGGTACGCATTAACAACGCAGGCGCGGCAAACGCCATGAACCTGTGCTGTACTGCGCTTCTGGCGTCACGTCAGCGCTCACTCACCCGCGAGCAGTTAACCGAGCAACTCAACTGCTACCTGGATCTGATGCGCAACGTGCCTTACTCTACGGACTCTACCGTTCCTTCAGCCAGCGCCAGCGAGCTTATCGATCACGCGCTGCAAATGAACAAGTTTGAAGTTGAGAAAGACACTATCGGCGACATCATCATTCTGCCGCGCGAGCAAGCGGTGCTGATGACCTACTATCGCAACAACATTGCACATATGTTGGTGCTGCCTTCGCTGATGGCGGCAATTGTCACCCAGCATCGCCACATCTCCCGCGACGTATTGATGGAGCACGTCAATGTGCTTTACCCAATGCTGAAAGCGGAGCTGTTCCTGCGCTGGGATCGCGACGAGTTACCGGACGTTATTGATGCGCTGGCAAATGAGATGCAACGTCAGGGGCTGATTACCCTGCAAGATGATGAGTTGCATATCAACCCGGCGCATTCTCGCACGCTACAGCTGCTGGCCGCAGGCGCGCGCGAAACGCTGCAACGTTATGCCATCACCTTCTGGCTGTTGAGTGCCAACCCGTCGATCAACCGCGGTACGCTGGAAAAAGAGAGCCGCACCGTCGCGCAACGTCTCTCCGTGCTGCACGGTATCAACGCGCCGGAGTTCTTTGACAAGGCGGTGTTCAGTTCTCTGGTGCTGACACTGCGTGATGAAGGGTATATCAGCGATAGCGGCGACGCCGAACCGGCAGAAACGATGAAGGTGTATCAGTTGCTGGCGGAGTTGATTACATCAGACGTGCGTTTGACGATTGAGAGTGCGACGCAGGGCGAAGGGTAATCAGTGAGAATTGCCGGATGCGGCGCAAACGCCTTATTCGGCCTACCATGATCTGCAAATTCAATAAATTGCGATATGTTGTGTAGGCCTGAGAAGCGCAGCGCATCAGGCAACCCAGAAGAAAGCCGGATGATCATCCGGCTTTTTTACATCATCAGAAATGCCAGTAACTCATTGCCAGCCCTAAAAACAGTACCAGACCAACATAGTTATTATTCATAAATGCTTTAAAGCAGGCTTCACGCTCGCGGTTGGCAATCAGTTTTTGTTGATAAACAAACAGCGCGCCAGCTACCAGAATTGACCAGTAATATCCCCAGCCTAAGCCATTTAACTCACCGATGATCGCCATCAGCGCTAGTACGCCAATCTGCAAAATACCAATAATCAATTTATCGTATTGGCCGAACAGGATTGCGGTGGATTTAATGCCAATCTTCACATCATCATCGCGGTCAACCATCGCATACTGCGTGTCGTAAGCCACCGCCCAGAGAATATTGGCGAGGAACATTAACCAGCAACTCAATGGCACCGACTCACTCACAGCGGCAAAAGCCATTGGAATCGACCAGCCAAACGCCGCGCCCAGCACCACTTGCGGTAGATGGGTATACCGCTTCATAAACGGGTACACCCACGCCAGCGCCAGCGCGGCAATCGACAACAGAATAGTCATCGTATTCAGCGTCAGCACCAGTAAAAATGAAATCAGTACCAGCACTACAAACAGCGCGCGCGCCTCTTTCTCCGTTACCGCGCCGCTGGGAAGTGGTCGGTTCGCCGTGCGCTTAACATGACCATCAAACTTGCGGTCAGCATAATCATTCACCACGCAACCAGCAGCGCGCATCAGCCAGACGCCCGCGACAAACACCGCCAGGATCCAGAGCTGGGGAACGCCCGGTGTCGCCACCCACAACGCCCATAATGTTGGCCAGAGCAGCAGTAACGCGCCAATTGGCTTATCCGTACGCATTAAGCGATGAAACGCCAGCAGCTTATTCTGCGTCAGACTCCACTCCATATTTTTTTCCTCTTAGTACAACGGTGACGCCGGTAAAAACAGTTCTGTTAGCAACAGCGGTTTACCGCTTAATCGCAGGCGGGAACGTCGCCCCCACAGTCCGGCATCACGGCCTATCTCAATAAAGTCCCGGGTTAATGTCGATGATGTGAACAGATAGCGTCCTAACGGCGTTTTACCTAATTTTTGTAACGCCAGCTCCGGCCCGCTTAACGTTGACACAGGAACGACGGTACGACCGGCAAGCCACGGTTCACCATCGGCACATAACAAAATTTCACGTAACCAGTAACGAGACTCTTTCGGCAGCAGTGGCAGTTCTTCGGGGATTTCATTCTGCTCGACAAACCCTTCGCGGATCATCGTCACGCTCACCGTTTTTCCCTGCTGTTCAAAACGTTTTGTCATGGAATCTTCCAGCAACAGCCAGTCGAGCAGTTGCGGCTCCAGGGCAGGGAGCTCTGTAAAATAGCGCAGCGCACGCAGTTGCGTTAACGCGGGGTGTGACATGCCGAACTCTCCGTTACATAACGTAAAGGCATTGTATCGCAGAAAAATATTTACGGGAGATGTAAAGCAAATTAAGTGAACTAATGCGCAACAAAAACGCAACAATAGTACAGGAGGAGAAAAAAAGGTGCGCCCGGAGACGCACCAGTTGTTGCAAAATCAGCACTGTGGGGCGTAATTACCCCTTGCCTTTTACACTGCTGATAAAGGTGGAACGGGCAGATGTCGACCCCAGGCGTTCAGCTTCATCAAGCAGTTTTAACGCCTTATCAACATCACCTTTCGCGACAGCGTTTTTGATCGCGGTATTAAAATAACTTTCCGTGTCGTTGAGCATCGGCTCGCTTTTCTTCACCGGTGCCACAGCTGGTGCCGCCGTGTTGCCTACCGTAACCGGAGCTGGAGCGGAAGAACCAAATAGTGGTCCTACCAACACGCTGGAGCTGGAGTTCGTTTTCACTTTCAGTTTCAGTAAGCCATCGGTGGTATGACGAGCAACCGGATCGGGAATATCCGGGATCGAGTTACCGACGCCTTTGGCATAGGCTTTAGCCGGGTCGAGCAGTTGAGTCGTCTGCTGGAGATCTTTTTCCGTGGTAAAGACCAGAACATAAAGTTTTTGCTGCCCCAACGCCGGTGTCAGGCGCATAACGCCTTCCAGCCGATCTGCACTCATCACGCCGGGTTCCTGGTAGGTGAAATAACTGCTGGGGAAGAAGGCTGATGGGGTCATGTTCTGATCAAGAATCAGCACATTCGGCGCAAATACGCTGGTTTGTTTGTTCACTTCGCTGGTCAGCGTCAGTGTCAGTTCACCAATGTTTGCCGGGACGCTGTACGCAGCAACCGGACCACTGATGCCAGGGACATTCAGTTGTTGGCCGCCGGTCGACAGTTGAGTAGTCTGGGTTTTAGATTGATCGACCGGTGTCCAGGTGAGTTGTTGCAGCGCGGCAGATGGAATGGCTGGCGCGTCGCTGGTGTTTTGCGGTACGTAGTTAACATCGGCAAGGCTGATTCCAGGTGCGCTTGCCAGCAACCCTGCTGATAAACAGAGAGCGATGAGACTTTTATTCATTTTCATTGTTTTCACCTCAAAATCTGGAGCTCAGCGGTAGCCAGGCAATAGCGCGCTAAACCCGATAATCAGAGGGGCTTTCGCCCCTTAAAGCTGTTTTTATGCCGGATGCGGCGTAAACGCCTTATCCGGCCTACTTTCGGCAGCAGTTGTAGGCCTGATAAGACGCAACAGCGTCGCATCAGGCATTGGTTGCCGGATGCGGCGTAAACGCCTTATCCGGCCTACTTTCGGCAGCGGTTGTAGGCCTGATAAGACGCAACAGCGTCGCATCAGGCATTGGTTGCCGGATGCGGCGCAAGCACCTTATCCGGCCCAGGTTTTGCTATTACCACCAGATTTCCATCTGGGCACCGAAGGTCCACTCGTCGCTGTCGCCACGACCGAAGCTACCGCCGTTGAAATCAGCCGACACAGCCTTGCCGTAGTATGGGTTGGTTGAAGAGCTACCGGTGTAGTCATAACCCCATTTCTCATCCCACTTGGCGTAGGTTGCGAAGACACGAATAGCCGGGCGTGACCAGATGCTGTCGCCAGCCTGCCATTGTTGTGCAAGGGTAATTTTGTACTGATTGTTCTTGTCGCCGGTGCGCTGGGATTCGACGTTGTCGTAGCCGATTTCCATCACGGTGCTCATGATTGGCGTCCACTTGTACATCGGGCGAATACCGACGGTCCACCACTTGGTGCCGTTGTCGTTATCCCAGTTGATATCCTGGTACATACCCACGTACATCATGTCCCAGTTGTCGCCCATGGAGATCGCACCGTGGTCGAGGATACGCAGCATGTGACCGTTGTTGTTGATATTGTAGGCAAATTTTTCGTTATCAAACGCGACGCCAGAACCCTGCGACAGACCTTTACCCTGCGAGGTCATCGAGTCAGTAGCGTACTGAACAACAAACTTGTTAAAACCCTTCAGGACACTCTGAGTATGTTCAGCAGTGAATAACCAGCCGTCTTTCGATGCGCCATCAACCAGACGATAGTTATCACGCAGGTTGGCACGACCGTAGTCGACACCCAGTTCTAATGTGCCGCCCGGGTTGATTTCCATCTGCGCTAAACGCACATCGAAAACGTCGTTCGCGGTTTCGTTGGTATAGTCATAAATATTGTTGCTGGCGAAAGAGGAAGAACCACCCGCTTCAGAGGAGCGGGTTGCTGCCAGAGAGAGTTTACCGAAGCCAACATCGATGTTTTCCAGACCGGCACCAGGACCAGAAATATCCCAGTAGTAGAAGTCGATCATATGAACGTCATGACGTTGGTAGAAGCGCTTACCTGCCCAGATGGTGGAGCCTGGCAGCCATTCGATCAGGTTTTTACCCTGCACGTTTGCTTCACGGAAGGCCGGATCGGTAGCTTCCCAGTCATTCTGTTGCGCGACGGAATAGGCCACGTTAGTGTCGAAATAGAAGCTCTTATCGCCCTCTTTCCACACTTCCTGACCCAATTTTAATTCAGCATAAGTTTCACATTCGTTGCCAAGACGGTATTTACTTTGAGCACCGGTAGTCTGGAAACACTGTTGTTCGCCGCCGCTACCTGTCCAGCCAATACCGGAACGTGCATAGCCGTGGAAATCAACAGCCATTGCCTGAGCAGACATTACGCCCGCTGCGACGGCAACCGCCAGAGGAAGTTTGCGCAGAGTAATCATCATTCTATCTCCTGAGTCATTGCTTTTCTTTTTTCACATCACCTGTGACAGGCTTTGTGTGTTTTGTGGGGTGCTTAAACGCCCGGCTCCTTATGCAGTCGACGACATGCAGTGCCATCCTCACGGAACAGATGGCAACGCTCTGGCGGCAGGCCGATAGCGAATGTGGCACCTTCTTCTACCAACACCACGTCGTTCTGGCGGTACACCAGATTTTGACGAATGGAAGGGATCTGGATATGGATTTGGGTTTCGTTGCCGAGTTGCTCGACGACCTGAACTTCACCCTCAAGGATGACGTCAGCGATATCACTCGGCAGTAGATGTTCCGGGCGAATACCCAGCGACATATTGGCTCCCACCTGGACATCACGGCTTTCAACAGGTAGCCAGACTTGCTGACGATTTGGCATCGGCAGCTCCACCTGCACTTGATCGATTGCGGTGGAGGTCACTTTTACTGGCAGGAAGTTCATCTTTGGCGAACCGATAAATCCGGCGACAAAACGGTCTGCCGGATAGTGATACAGCTCCAGCGGTTTCCCAACCTGCGCCACGCGACCAGCGTCCAGCACCACGATTTTGTCGGCCAGCGTCATCGCTTCGACCTGATCGTGGGTGACGTAAATCATTGTGCGGCCCAGGCGTTTATGCAGACGGGAGATTTCGATACGCATTTGCACACGCAGTGCAGCATCGAGGTTGGAGAGCGGTTCATCGAGCAAAAATACGCTTGGCTCGGCCACCAGCGTACGGCCAATCGCCACACGCTGACGCTGACCACCGGAGAGCGCTTTCGGTTTGCGATCCAGCAAATGCGCCAGTTGCAGCACTTCCGCAACCTGGTTAACTCGCTGGTTAATCACTTCTTTTTTCGCGCCAGCCAGTTTCAGGCCAAATGACATGTTTTCTGCTACTGACAGGTGGGGATAGAGCGCGTAAGACTGAAACACCATACCAACGCCGCGTTCTGCAGGCGGAGTGTCATTCATCCGTTTCTCACCGATGAACAGGTCGCCGCTGGTGATCGTCTCAAGCCCGGCAATCATGCGCAGTAAAGTCGATTTACCGCAGCCAGACGGTCCGACAAACACCACGAATTCACCTTCATGGATATCGAGATTGATATCTTTCGATACCACGACCTCGCCCCAGGCTTTCGTTACATTTTGCAGCTGTACGCTCGCCATGCCCTTCTCCCTTTGTAACAACCTGTCATCGACAGCAACATTCATGATGGGCTGACTATGCGTCATCAGGAGATGGCTTAAATCCTCCACCCCCTGGCTTTTTTATGGGGGAGGAGGCGGGAGGATGAGAACGCGGCTTCTGTGAACTAAACCGAGGTCATGTAAGGAATTTCGTGATGTTGCTTGCAAAAATCATGGCGATTTTATGTGCGCATCTCCACATTACCGCCAATTCTGTAACAGAGATCACACAAAGCAACGATGGGGCGTAGGGGCAAGGAGGATGGAAAGAGGTTGCCGTATAAAGAAACTAGAGTCCGTTTAGGTGTTTTCACGAGCACTTCACCAACAAGGACCATAGATTATGAAAATAAAAACAGGTGCACGCATCCTCGCATTATCCGCATTAACGACGATGATGTTTTCCGCCTCGGCTCTCGCCAAAATCGAAGAAGGTAAACTGGTAATCTGGATTAACGGCGATAAAGGCTATAACGGTCTCGCTGAAGTCGGTAAGAAATTCGAGAAAGATACCGGAATTAAAGTCACCGTTGAGCATCCGGATAAACTGGAAGAGAAATTCCCTCAGGTTGCGGCAACTGGCGATGGCCCTGACATTATCTTCTGGGCGCACGACCGCTTTGGTGGTTACGCTCAATCTGGCCTGTTGGCTGAAATCACCCCGGACAAAGCGTTCCAGGACAAGCTGTATCCGTTTACCTGGGATGCCGTACGTTACAACGGCAAGCTGATTGCTTACCCGATCGCTGTCGAAGCGTTATCACTGATTTATAACAAAGATCTGCTACCGAACCCGCCAAAAACCTGGGAAGAGATCCCGGCGCTGGATAAAGAACTGAAAGCGAAAGGTAAGAGCGCGCTGATGTTCAACCTGCAAGAACCATACTTCACCTGGCCGCTAATTGCGGCTGACGGGGGTTATGCGTTCAAGTATGAAAACGGCAAGTACGACATTAAAGACGTAGGCGTGGATAACGCTGGCGCGAAAGCGGGTCTGACCTTCCTGGTTGATCTGATTAAAAACAAACACATGAATGCAGACACCGATTACTCCATCGCAGAAGCTGCCTTTAATAAAGGCGAAACAGCGATGACTATCAACGGCCCGTGGGCATGGTCCAACATCGACACCAGTAAAGTGAATTATGGTGTAACGGTACTGCCAACCTTCAAAGGTCAACCATCTAAACCGTTCGTTGGCGTGCTGAGCGCAGGTATTAACGCCGCCAGTCCGAACAAAGAGCTGGCGAAAGAGTTCCTCGAAAACTATCTGCTGACTGACGAAGGTCTGGAAGCGGTCAATAAAGACAAACCGCTGGGTGCAGTAGCGCTGAAGTCTTACGAGGAAGAGTTGGCGAAAGATCCACGTATTGCCGCCACCATGGAAAACGCCCAGAAAGGTGAAATCATGCCGAACATCCCGCAGATGTCCGCTTTCTGGTATGCCGTGCGTACCGCGGTGATCAACGCCGCCAGCGGTCGTCAGACTGTCGATGAAGCCCTGAAAGACGCGCAGACTCGTATCACCAAGTAATGCTGTGAAATGCCGGATGCGGCGTGAACGCCTTGTCCGGCCTACAAAACCGAAACGTATGTAGGCCTGGTAAGGCGCGTCAGCGTCGCATCAGGCAGTTGTTGTCGGATAAGGCGTGAAAGCCTTATCCGTCCTGGAATGAGGAAGAACCCCATGGATGTCATTAAAAAGAAACATTGGTGGCAAAGCGACGCGCTGAAATGGTCAGTGTTAGGTCTGCTCGGCCTGCTGGTGGGTTACCTTGTTGTTTTAATGTACGCACAAGGGGAATACCTGTTCGCCATTACCACGCTGATATTGAGTTCAGCGGGGCTGTATATTTTCGCCAATCGTAAAGCCTACGCCTGGCGCTATGTTTACCCGGGAATGGCTGGAATGGGATTATTCGTCCTCTTCCCTCTGGTCTGCACCATCGCCATTGCCTTCACCAACTACAGCAGCACTAACCAGCTGACTTTTGAACGTGCGCAGGAAGTGTTGTTAGATCGCTCCTGGCAAGCAGGCAAAACCTATAATTTTGGTCTTTACCCGGCGGGCGATGAGTGGCAACTGGCGCTCAGCGACGGCGAAACTGGCAAAAATTACCTCTCCGACGCGTTTAAATTTGGCGGCGAGCAAAAACTGCAACTGAAAGAAACGACCGCCCAGCCCGAAGGCGAACGCGCGAATCTCCGCGTGATTACCCAGAATCGTCAGGCGCTGAGTGACATTACCGCCATTCTGCCAGATGGCAACAAAGTGATGATGAGCTCCCTGCGCCAGTTTTCTGGCACGCAGCCGCTCTACACACTCGACGGTGACGGTACGTTGACGAATAATCAGAGCGGCGTGAAATATCGTCCGAATAACCAAATTGGCTTTTACCAGTCCATTACCGCCGACGGCAACTGGGGCGATGAAAAGCTAAGCCCCGGTTACACCGTGACCACCGGCTGGAAAAACTTTACCCGCGTCTTTACCGACGAAGGCATTCAGAAACCGTTCCTCGCCATTTTCGTCTGGACCGTGGTGTTCTCGCTGATCACTGTCTTTTTAACGGTGGCGGTCGGCATGGTTCTGGCGTGTCTGGTGCAGTGGGAAGCGTTGCGCGGCAAAGCGGTCTATCGCGTCCTGCTTATTCTGCCCTACGCGGTGCCATCGTTCATTTCAATCTTGATTTTCAAAGGGTTGTTTAACCAGAGCTTCGGTGAAATCAACATGATGTTGAGCGCGCTGTTTGGCGTGAAGCCCGCCTGGTTCAGCGATCCGACCACCGCCCGCACGATGCTGATTATCGTCAACACCTGGCTGGGTTATCCGTACATGATGATCCTCTGCATGGGCTTGCTGAAAGCGATTCCGGACGATTTGTATGAAGCCTCAGCAATGGATGGTGCAGGTCCATTCCAGAACTTCTTTAAGATTACGCTGCCACTGCTGATTAAACCGCTGACGCCGCTGATGATCGCCAGCTTTGCCTTTAACTTTAACAACTTCGTGCTGATTCAACTGTTAACCAACGGCGGCCCGGATCGTCTTGGCACGACCACGCCAGCCGGTTATACCGACCTGCTTGTTAACTACACCTACCGTATCGCTTTTGAAGGCGGCGGGGGTCAGGACTTCGGTCTGGCAGCAGCAATTGCCACGCTGATCTTCCTGCTGGTGGGCGCGCTGGCGATAGTGAACCTGAAAGCCACGCGAATGAAGTTTGATTAAGGGAGATAACAAAAATGGCAATGGTCCAACCGAAATCGCAAAAAGCACGTTTGTTTATTACTCACCTGCTACTGCTACTTTTTATCGCGGCAATTATGTTCCCGCTGCTGATGGTCGTCGCCATCTCGCTGCGTCAGGGGAACTTCGCGACCGGTAGTCTGATCCCGGAGCAAATCTCCTGGGATCACTGGAAACTGGCGTTAGGTTTTAGCGTGGAACAGGCTGATGGTCGCATTACGCCACCGCCATTCCCGGTACTGCTGTGGCTGTGGAACTCGGTAAAGGTCGCCGGGATTTCCGCGATTGGCATTGTGGCGCTCTCCACCACCTGCGCCTACGCTTTCGCCCGTATGCGCTTTCCAGGCAAAGCGACGCTGCTGAAAGGAATGCTGATTTTCCAGATGTTCCCGGCAGTACTTTCACTGGTCGCGTTGTATGCGTTGTTTGATCGTCTGGGTGAGTACATTCCATTCATTGGCCTGAATACTCACGGCGGCGTAATTTTCGCGTATCTGGGTGGGATTGCGCTGCATGTCTGGACCATCAAAGGTTATTTCGAAACCATCGACAGTTCGCTGGAAGAAGCGGCGGCGCTGGATGGTGCGACACCGTGGCAGGCCTTCCGCCTTGTCCTGTTGCCGCTGTCAGTACCGATTCTGGCGGTTGTGTTCATCCTGTCGTTTATCGCTGCCATTACTGAAGTTCCGGTCGCGTCGCTATTACTGCGTGACGTAAACAGCTACACCCTGGCCGTGGGGATGCAGCAATACCTCAACCCGCAAAACTACCTGTGGGGTGACTTTGCCGCCGCTGCCGTGATGTCTGCATTACCGATCACCATCGTCTTCTTGCTGGCTCAACGCTGGCTGGTCAACGGCCTGACGGCAGGTGGTGTGAAAGGTTAAAGATGTTGTTCTGCCAATGTTATGCCGCTGCACCCTCAACTTACGTTATCCCAACTTGTGACTGTTATTCGGCGCTCCACGGAGCGCCTTTTTTTACTCCCGCTTCAGCCGTTTCGAATTACACAGCCACAGGGTGATCACCAGTAACAGGATCGCTGCCGAGTAGATCAACACATCCAGTGGCGATTTATGATCGACGATGATCAAGCGCACAATGGCGGTGATCCCAATATAGACAAAGTAACGTAGCGGGAAGTGAAAACCGGACTGAAAGTACTTCACAATCAGCGCGATAAATTCGAAATAGAGAAAGTAAACCACCAGCCCTTCTACCAGCTCATATTTACTGGCTTGTTCTGGCGCAAACAGCACATCAGCCAGATGCACCGTTTCTTTGCCGAGGAAGACAACCAAAATCAGGCCGAGGCACAACAGGCCAAGATTGAGTACGGTCTGCAAAATGGTGGAGATAAACTCCACGCGCGGACGAGAGAGTGACGTCATAGCAGTACCTCCTTCACAGTGGCGAGCTTCCTGTATAACGCAAAAATGTGACGGAGATCTATATTTTTTGTGTATGTTTTGTTCAGCTCAATTAAGTGGGCATCTCCCATCAACGTCGCATCTGGCAAAACACACAGCCCAAAAAAATCACCCATTCAGGTGATTCCCAGCCACCAGCAATGCGCGAAAAATCGACAATGTTCCTCTGGAACAAATGAAACGTAACCTGATAAAGGTGGTAAAAATGAAGCCTTATTTTGCTGCTTTGATGTTATCAGTCTCTGTTCTTCCTGCTTATGCTGGTCCGCTCGGTACTGCTGATAAAGCCGATCTACCGCAAAGCAATGTCTCCAGTCCAATGATGGCCCAGTCGCTCAGGCAACCAGACCTGCAACCGATATCGACGGACAGGAAGACAGAATGTTTTCGCCTTTACACACCAGATCGCAAACCGGGGGTGAACTGCGTTCCTGATGGCTCGACAGGCCATTAAGAATGAAGGTGCCAGTGAGTGCGAAAACTGGCACCTTTCCCATGACTTAGCGGAAATTGACGCTACGGTCGCTGGTCATATCATACAACTGGAACTTACGCCCAAGTTGCTGACCACCGTCACGCGTCAGCGGCGTCCAGCCAATCGCCGCACGGCTGCGTGTCGGGCCAGACGAGAAGAGATCCAACGGTACAGAGACATACACGCCTTTGGTGAAGTCCCCTTCGCCGTACTCCTCTTTCGAAACGTTGGTGATCGTGGCATAGCCGCCAACCACCACGCCGCTGTCAAAGCGTTTAGCGATCTCCAGCGTGCCGCCTTTATCCCCAGCCAGATACTGCCCGACGCTCGCTTTCACTAACACGTCCTGGGCGAAAGATGGCGTCCAGTACGCGGTCAGATGTCCGGTTTTCACGCTGTAATCGGTGAATTTCATCATATCTTTTGCGCTACGCCAGTCGCGCTGTTTAACGTAGTTGGCATCCAGACCAAACGCCCAGTTGCTATCCAGCGGGCGATACAACACTTCTGCCCCCACGCCGCCAAACATGGTTTCGAGATAACCTCCGTAGACCTGACCGTAGAAGCCGTTGCCCAGATGCTGGAAGTAGTTGGCTTGCAGGTTATTCACATAGACATCATTCTGCACATACTCGCGCACATGGGTACGCACGCGCGGTAAGTGCGAGTCCTGCGGTGGATTGGTGTAGTTAAACTTGTCGTAGTTGTTGGCAAGGTTAGCAAACAGGCTGCCGGTGGTCAGCAGATGGTCCGTCAGCCACAAATCCGCCGTTCCCATCACGCCCAGCTGATACATGTAAAAGTTTTCCGGGCCACCGACCGACTGGTTCAGCACCGGATCGATATGGAAATCAAAGCGTGATTTGTCGATATACCAGCCCTGCTCGGTGGACTTCGGAACCACTGGCTCGACGCGTTTTTGCGCCAGCGTCGTTTCGTGGCCCAACGGCTCTCCGCCGAGATGATTTTTCAGGCTGGCGACATCGGTTTCCGTCGTCACCTGCGGCATGTTAAGGCGATTTTCCGTAATGCGGATCGTTTTGATCCCATCCGGCAGATCGTTCATCACGATCCGATTAGCACGGATGATCCCTTCGCGCGAATCACGATATTTCACCTGCTCGCCGGTAACATACAGCGTATCGCCTTTCGCCTGGATCTGCGGATCGGCCAGTCCGGCGTTGTATTTCAACAGCGTTAACTGATTCGCCACCACCGAGTGCTGCAAAATGGCATCCTGCGGCTGCGGTTGATATTGCGGGCGGGCGTTATCGTTGTAGGACGGGCGCAGATCGTTAAAGTTGGTGCGCAGCGTAACGCCAAACATAAAGGTGTTGCCACGTTCATAGCTAAGGTTAACGTCGGCCCAATCGGTAACGCGATAAATCGCCCCGACGTTAAACTTACTTTTTTGCTCCAGCTTCCCGGCAAAATCCTGCTGATAATTATTGCCTTCATACTCCAGTTTCAGGCGCAGCGGTTGCCAGGGCGTCTGGTATTCCACGCCGCCAAACAGTGAGGCCGGGCCGTGGAACATCTGGCTACCGTCGATAGATCCCGCCTGTTTGTAGCTGTTATCGCGATAGCAATATTTATCACTGGCTGAACAGAGCGGATTTTTCACATTACCGCTGGTGCCCAGATATCCCCAGCCCAGACCGAGCGTAAAATCGAACGGCCCCCAAGCTTTGCTGGCAACAAGATATTCCGCATCAAACAGCCCCGTACCGCCGATATCCCGCGCACCAACCGCCACTTGCGGCAGCCAGTAACTCTCTTCCCACAAACGCAGTTTGAGATCGAAGGCTTTATCTTTATACGTTTGATCGCCAGAGAATGCTTCGACGCTGCTGTACTGCCGGGTGCGCACGTCGGTGTAGCGCAGCGTTGTTTCCAGCCACGGGAAGAGTTGCACTGAAGCTGAGTAATAACGGTACTGATCGTTGTCGCGATAGTTCAGGCTCAACTCCCCTTCCCGCGCCATGCGTGCGGTGGGCGTTTGTAATAATCCTACGCCACCGAAATCCGATTGCGACGGACCAATGAGCGCAGGATATGTTTCGCCGTAGCAAGCTGTGCTAATGCCCAGCGCCAGTAAGCTAAGCAGATGTCTTTTTTTCATTATTGGGGTATCCGCTGCGTCAGAGTCTGAAGAATGTCGGCGTTAAGGGCATCAGGTGTCTCACTCCAGACGGAGTCCGCGAGGCCAACATAAATAATGCTGCCGGGCATCGGCTCTACGTGACGCTTGTTCCAGTAAGCCACCGGCGCTTTTTGCGTGCGTCCGTCCGGGTAAACCACCCACGCGTAGCTGCGATCCGCACCGCTGAGCAGGCTCTGGTCAGAGAGATAGCTCGCCACGTCGCGACCTGGAGTGAATGACTGCTTGCCAGGACGACTGATAAGCCCGAACAACGTGACCGTGGACGGCGGCGTTCCGACCCACAGCGTGTAGTTGCCCTGCAACGGCGGGTTACCGCGTTCGGCAACGCGGACGATATCAGGATCAAGATTGATCTTTTGCCTGCCCGTCACTTTCAACGCCTGAATTTGCTGGCGTAAGGCGTTAATCGCGGCGGCATCGTCGGCGCTGGAATCTGCAGCCAGTTCTGCCAGCCGTGTCAGCAACGCCTGCTGCTGACGCAATGCAGCCGCCGTGGCCAGCTCTTCGCTAATCACCGCTCCGGGCCACCAGCTGTTTGCCAGCCGCGGTTGGCCTACCAGATCGATTAAATGCTCTGCGCCCGTCAGCGTTTTGGCCTCACTGCTGCCATTGCTGAACACCTTGACGGTTCCCGCCGCGAAGACTGATGACGCCCCCGCACTCAAAAGCAACGCGACAATAGTTTGTTTAATCATTGTTTTGCCGCCTTGATGAGGGTGGTTTTCACCGGGAAGTAATCCGCGCCGAGATACTGTTCCGACTGGCGAATTTGCCCTTCGCTGTCGATCCAATAGCGGTTATGCCAGCGCGCCTGGTCAGTGAAGACTTCTTCGTCCAGCACGCGAACCGGGGTTTCATCGCTGCCGACTTTGACGGTATCGGTGCCATTCCATTTGAAGACTGAGCGCGCGGTGGCGTAGCGTACCTGCTGGTACTCGGTCCAGCCCATCGTGCGCGTCCATGTTGCACCATCAACAATTTGTGCGGGTTTAATCAGCGGGTCAGTGGCAAGGTTATTCACTTCAATCAGGTTGTCGCCACCAAGCAAAGTCTTCACCAGACGACCATGTTGTGTGACGAGAGTGGCCTGATCCTGAGTGACCCATTTTTGTTGTCCGTCTTCAGCGAAGGCCAGCACCACAAATAACTGCGGCCCGCCATTAAGCTGCATGTACTGGCTGGCGTAGGGCATATTTTGAATATCATCGTCCGTCAGCTGTACGCCTGGCGTGCCGAACAGACTGTCCCACAGTGAATTGCCCAGCTCTTTAGTCGTGGCTGAACAGGCCTGTAATAGCAGGCAGATAAGAATGAGTGCAGGTCGCTTCACGACTCTTCTCCAGAGGGGCAGAATAACCACACCGGAGTGTGGTTATGGTTAATCCCCTTCATACTTCAAGCTGCAGATGCGATGACTCGAATTATTTTGGGGATACATACTTTATTACTGGGTACTGGTGGTCGTGGTTGTGGTGGTCCCGGTATTAGAACCATCACCGCCACCGGTTGCCGCGAGCGCGACACCCACCGCCGAGCTTACGGTGCTGACGCTGGTCGCGGAGGAACTCCCCGCCGAAACCGACGTTGCTGCCGATCCTGCCGCTTCGCCCACCTGTACAGGTGCAGCCCACGCAGAAGTCGCCGCAAGCGCAGATATGGCAAAAATGCCATACAGAACTTTTTTCATAACAATTTCCCTTCATTGAATGAATGGAGATTTACCCAAAACATTTCGGGCGGGATCGAGTATACACAACTAAAGCATGCGAATTACGGCGCGGGGAATTAGTGATGGAGTTTTAGGACAATTGGAATGAATATCAAATATAAGCTTTGACTTATATATAAATAAGATTAAAAATCATGAAGTTAAAATAAAATAAAAAGTAATTACTCTGCATATTTTCCGAAATAAACCACGATTAAAAATTTATTTTAGGATTAACCTCACGGTATGATTTTCGTTAAATGACAGACAAGAGGATTTATCTGATAAAACAATGCCGACTTATAGTCGGCATTGTTTTTAAGGCTATTTAATCAATCGTACTATGTATTAATTGCCGAATACGATGTACATATCGGCATCGACCTGTAGGCCTGATAAGACGCGACCGCGTCGCATCAGGCATCGGTTGCCGGATGCGGCGTGAACGCCTTATCCGGCCTACATATCGACAATGATTAACCGCGCCACGCTTTATAGCGGTTAATCAGACCATTGGTCGAGCTATCGTGGCTGCTGATTTCTTTATCATCTTTCAGCTCTGGCAGAATACGGTTCGCCAGTTGTTTACCCAGCTCCACGCCCCACTGGTCGAAGGTGAAGATGTTCAGGATCACGCCCTGAGTAAAGATTTTGTGCTCATACAGCGCAATCAACGCACCCAGGCTGAACGGAGTGATTTCACGCAGCAGGATGGAGTTGGTCGGGCGGTTACCTTCGAACACTTTGAACGGCACCACGTAGTCAAGCGTTGCCGGATCTTTACCCTGATCGCGATATTCCTGCTCAACCACTTCGCGGGATTTACCAAACGCCAGCGCTTCGGTCTGAGCAAAGAAGTTAGACAGCAGTTTCTGGTGATGATCAGAGAGCGGGTTATGGGTGATAGCCGGAGCGATGAAATCGCACGGTACCATTTTGGTTCCCTGGTGGATCAGCTGATAGAACGCGTGCTGACCGTTCGTGCCAGGTTCACCCCAGATAATCGGGCCAGTCTGGTAATCCACAACCTTACCGTTACGGTCAACATACTTACCGTTGGATTCCATATTGCCCTGCTGGAAGTACGCCGCGAAACGGTGCATATACTGGTCATACGGCAGAATCGCTTCAGTTTCCGCGCCAAAGAAATTGTTGTACCAGATGCCAATCAGCGCCAGCAGTACAGGCAGGTTTTTCTCGGCAGGCGTGGTGGAGAAATGCTTGTCCATCGCGTGTGCGCCAGAAAGCAGTTCAACGAAGTTATCAAAGCCGATGGAGAGAACAATCGACAGGCCAATCGCTGACCACAAAGAGTAACGACCGCCGACCCAGTCCCAGAATTCGAACATGTTGGCAGTATCAATACCAAACTCGCCAACGGCTTTGGCGTTGGTTGAGAGCGCAGCGAAGTGTTTCGCAACGTGTTTCTCATCACCTGCCGCTTTCAGGAACCAGTCACGCGCGCTATGGGCGTTGGTCATGGTTTCCTGAGTGGTGAAGGTTTTAGATGCTACCAGGAACAGCGTGGTTTCCGGGTTTACTTTTTTCAGCACTTCCGCGATGTGAGTCCCATCGACGTTAGAAACAAAGTGCATGTTCAGGTGGTTTTTGTATGGACGCAGTGCTTCAGTCACCATGTACGGGCCGAGGTCAGAACCGCCGATCCCGATGTTCACTACGTCAGTGATTGCCTTGCCGGTATAGCCTTTCCACTCACCGGAAATAATCGCTTCCGAGAAGGTTTTCATCTTCTCCAGCACTGCGTTGACTTCCGGCATAACATCTTTGCCATCAACCAGAATCGGGGTATTGCTACGGTTACGCAGCGCTACGTGCAGTACGGCGCGGTTTTCAGTGCGGTTGATCTTCTCGCCAGAGAACATCGACTTAATCGCGCCCGCCAGATCGCACTCTTTCGCCAGATCTTGTAATTTCGCCAGCGTCTCTTCAGTGATGCGGTTTTTGGAGTAATCCACCAGCATCTGATCGTCGAAGGTTGCGGAGAACTTAGAAAAACGATCGCCGTCTTTAGCAAAAAGATCGGCGATCGTAACGTCTTTCATTTCATCGAAGTGTTTCTGTAGTGCCTGCCAGGCAGCGGTCTGCGTTGGATTGATGTTTTTCATTAGCAATACTCTTCTGATTTTGAGAATTGTGACTTTGGAAGATTGTAGCGCCAGTCACAGAAAAATGTGATGGTTTTAGTGCCGTTAGCGTAATGTTGAGTGTAAACCCTTAGCGCAGCGAAGCATTTATTAGCTGAACTACTGACCGCCAGGAGTGGATGAAAAATCCGCATGACCCCATCGTTGACAACCGCCCCGCTCACCCTTTATTTATAAATGTACTACCTGCGCTAGCGCAGGCCAGAAGAGGCGCGTTGCCCAAGTAACGGTGTTGGAGGAGCCAGTCCTGTGATAACACCTGAGGGGGTGCATCGCCGAGGTGATTGAACGGCTGGCTACGTTCATCATCGGCTACAGGGGCTGAATCCCCTGGGTTGTCACCAGAAGCGTTCGCAGTCGGGCGTTTCGCAAGTGGTGGAGCACTTCTGGGTGAAAATAGTAGCGAAGTATCGCTCTGCGCCCACCCGTCTTCCGCTCTTCCCTTGTGCCAAGGCTGAAAATGGATCCCCTGACACGAGGTAGTTATGTCTGAAATTGTTGTCTCCAAATTTGGCGGTACCAGCGTAGCTGATTTTGACGCCATGAACCGCAGCGCTGATATTGTGCTTTCTGATACCAACGTACGTTTAGTTGTCCTCTCGGCTTCTGCTGGTATCACTAATCTACTGGTCGCTTTAGCTGAAGGACTGGAACCTGGCGAGCGATTCGAAAAACTCGACGCAATCCGCAATATCCAGTTTGCCATTCTGGAACGTCTGCGTTACCCGAACGTTATCCGTGAAGAGATTGAACGTCTGCTGGAGAATATTACTGTTCTGGCAGAAGCGGCGGCGCTGGCAACGTCTCCGGCCCTGACAGATGAACTGGTCAGCCACGGCGAGCTGATGTCGACCCTGCTGTTTGTCGAGATCCTGCGCGAACGCGATGTTCAGGCACAGTGGTTTGATGTACGTAAAGTGATGCGTACCAACGATCGATTTGGTCGTGCAGAGCCAGATGTAGCCGCGCTGGCGGAACTGGCCGCGCTGCAGCTGCTCCCACGCCTCAATGAAGGCTTAGTGATCACCCAGGGATTTATCGGCAGCGAAAATAAAGGTCGTACAACGACGCTTGGCCGTGGAGGCAGCGATTATACGGCAGCCTTGCTGGCGGAGGCTTTACACGCATCTCGTGTTGATATCTGGACCGACGTCCCGGGCATCTACACCACCGATCCACGCGTGGTTTCCGCAGCAAAACGCATTGATGAAATCGCGTTTGCCGAAGCGGCAGAGATGGCAACTTTTGGTGCAAAAGTACTGCATCCGGCAACGTTGCTACCCGCAGTACGCAGCGATATCCCAGTCTTTGTCGGCTCCAGCAAAGACCCACGCGCAGGTGGTACGCTGGTGTGCAATAAAACTGAAAATCCGCCGCTGTTCCGCGCGCTGGCGCTTCGTCGCAATCAGACTCTGCTCACTTTGCACAGCCTGAATATGCTGCATTCTCGCGGTTTCCTCGCGGAAGTTTTCGGCATCCTCGCGCGGCATAATATTTCGGTAGACTTAATCACCACGTCAGAAGTGAGTGTGGCATTAACCCTTGATACCACCGGTTCAACCTCCACTGGCGATACGTTGCTGACGCAATCTCTGCTGATGGAGCTGTCTGCACTGTGCCGGGTGGAAGTGGAAGAGGGTCTGGCGCTGGTCGCGTTGATTGGCAATGACCTGTCAAAAGCCTGCGGCGTTGGCAAAGAGGTATTCGGCGTACTGGAACCGTTCAACATTCGCATGATTTGTTACGGCGCATCCAGCCATAACCTGTGCTTCCTGGTGCCCGGCGAAGATGCCGAGCAGGTAGTGCAGAAGCTGCATTTTAATTTGTTTGAGTAAACACAGTATGGCCCGGAAGACATTATTTCGGGCCGTATTGTTTTTCTTGTCATTATGCCCATAAATAAACGAGTCTATTCCCTGTTAACCAGCGTCTTTATCGGAGAATAATTGCCTTTAATTTTTTATCCGCATCTCTAACTAATTATCGAAAGAGATAAATAGTTAAGAGAAGGCAAAATGAATATTATCAGTTCTGCTCGCAAACGAATTCCCGTACACTGAACTCTCTGGCTCACTGAGGGCACCATCATGGCACTCCCCCGTATTACCCAAAAAGAGATGACTGAACGCGAGCAGCGTGAACTTAAAACACTGCTGGATCGGGCGCGGATTGCGCATGGTCGCGTACTGACCAACTCCGAAACTAACAGCATTAAGAAAGAGTACATCGATAAATTAATGGTCGAGCGTGAGGCTGAAGCGAAAAAAGCCCGCCAATTGAAGAAAAAGCAGGCTTATAAACCGGATCCTGAGGCGTCATTTAGCTGGTCAGCAAATACGTCGACGCGCGGCAGGCGCTGATTAACGCCCCTTCTTTTTACGCCCCGGCGAGGTAAAACGCTTACCGTTGGACGCCGGGCGACCGCCTTTTTCCGCCGTTTTTTCCATCTTAACGACTGGACGTTTGATGCCTACCGTTTTCGGTTTGGCCTTCGCTTTAGGTTTTGCCTCGGAAGAGGAATTTTCAATGAGCTTAAAGAGATCGATTAACTCATCGTCGGTTAAATCGCGCCACTCACCCAGCGGAATGCCGCTTAAGCTGACGTTCATAATGCGCGTACGTTCCAGCTTTTTCACTTCGTAACCAAAGTGCTCGCACATGCGACGAATCTGACGGTTCAGCCCCTGCACCAGGGTAATGCGGAAGACAAACGGTGCTTCTTTTTTGACTTTGCACTTTTTAGTTACCGTCCCGAGGATCGGCACTCCCGCCCCCATACCACGAATAAATTCATCGGTAATCGGTTTATCAACCGTCACCAGATACTCTTTCTCATGATCGTTACCCGCACGGAGGATCTTATTCACCAGATCGCCGTGATTGGTGAGGAAAATCAGCCCCTGGGAATCTTTATCCAGGCGGCCAATCGGGAACACGCGTTTGCTGTGGTTAACGAAATCGACAATGTTATCGCGCTCGCCATCTTCGGTGGTGCTGACAATACCGACGGGCTTGTTCAGGGCGATAAGTACCAAATCTTCGGATTCCCGAGGCTCAATCAACTGACCGTTTACTTTCACAACGTCGCCGGATTTCACCTGATCGCCAATGGTGGCTCGCTTGCCATTAAGGAACACATTGCCTTGCTCGATATAGCGATCCGCTTCGCGGCGTGAGCAAATTCCGCTTTCGCTGATGTATTTATTTAAACGGACTGATGAGTCGGGCAGCATAAATTCTCCTGTAAAACGCGGAATATACCGTACCTCTTAGCGGGGAAAAACAGGGTTATGCGGCAACGTCGAAATTAAATGTGATCTGCCACGCCTTTTATCACAAAAGTGTCTCCGGAAGTACGATGCAAATTTGCCTGGCAAAATAAGGATAATCAACAAATTACGCATCGCTGCACACCTGTGCTGATGACTACTACGCAGAGAAACAAATGTGCAAGAGAAAGCGCTATTTTCCCCCATGCAAAGAGTGAAAAATCGCTTTGAAAGGCCATCATGATGGGGTTATATCAGATCAAGTGGAGAGAAAGCGTATTTGCACAAATGTGCAGAACCAGGAGGCGGCAATGGAAAACAGTGACGATATCCGTTTGATTGTGAAGATTGCCCAACTCTATTACGAACAGGATATGACGCAGGCGCAAATTGCGCGCGAACTGGGTATTTACCGCACCACCATCAGCCGCTTGCTTAAACGAGGCCGCGATCAGGGAATTGTCACCATCGCCATCAACTATGACTACAACGAAAATCTCTGGCTGGAGCAGCAAGTGAAGCAAAAGTTTAGCCTGAAAGACGTTGTGGTGGTGTCAGGAAATGATGAGGATGAAGATACTCAACTGGCGATGATGGGGTTACACGGCGCGCAACTGCTGGATCGCTTGCTGGAACCTGGCGATATTGTCGGTTTTTCCTGGGGCCGCGCGGTGAGCGCACTGGTTGAAAACTTGCCGCAGGCGGGGCAATCGCGGCAGTTAATTTGCGTGCCGATTATTGGCGGCCCGTCCGGTAAACTCGAAAGCCGCTATCACGTAAACACATTAACCTACAGCGCGGCAGCGAAGCTGAAAGGGGAATCGCATCTCGCGGATTTTCCGGCTCTACTGGATAACCCATTAATTCGTAATGGGATCATGCAGTCTCAGCACTTTAAAACCATCTCTGCCTACTGGGATAATCTGGATGTCGCCCTGGTGGGAATTGGCTCACCGGCCATTCGTGACGGCGCTAACTGGCATGCGTTTTATGGTGGTGAAGAGAGTGACGACCTGAATGCCCGCCAGGTTGCTGGCGATATTTGCTCGCGCTTTTTTGATATTCACGGCGCAATGGTTGAAACGAATATGAGCGAAAAAACACTCTCTATCGAAATGAATAAATTAAAGCAGGCACGGTATTCCATTGGCATTGCCATGAGCGAAGAAAAATACAGCGGAATTGTTGGTGCACTGCGTGGAAAATATATTAATTGTCTGGTAACGAATAGCAGCACAGCTGAACTATTACTGAAATAAAAATCTTCCCGATGTTTACCGTAATAAAAATTACGGCGGGTCCCTACTATCTAAAATCAGGAGTCTGTTATGCAAACGTGGTTAAATTTGCAGGATAAAATCATTATTGTCACCGGTGGCGCATCCGGTATTGGTCTGGCGATTGTAGAGGAATTATTAGCACAAGGCGCGAATGTACAGATGGTCGATATTCACGGTGGCGATGGTCAATATGAAAGCCATAAAGGTTATCAGTTCTGGCCGACCGATATTTCCAGCGCCAAAGAGATAAATCATACGGTAGCAGAAATTATCCAGCGTTTTGGTCGCATCGACGGTCTGGTTAACAACGCCGGGGTCAATTTCCCGCGTCTGCTGGTCGATGAGAAAGCGCCTGCCGGGCAGTATGAACTCAACGAAGCTGCATTCGAAAAAATGGTCAATATCAACCAGAAAGGCGTTTTTCTGATGTCGCAGGCGGTGGCGCGACAGATGGTCAAACAACATGATGGCGTGATTGTGAATGTTTCCTCAGAAAGTGGGCTGGAAGGCTCAGAAGGCCAAAGCTGTTACGCCGCGACCAAAGCCGCGCTCAATAGCTTCACGCGCTCCTGGTCGAAAGAGCTGGGCAAGCACGGTATCCGTGTGGTCGGTATCGCGCCGGGGATTCTGGAAAAAACAGGACTGCGCACGCCGGAATATGAAGAAGCGCTGGCGTGGACGCGCAATATCACCGTCGAGCAGCTGCGTGAAGGCTATACCAAAAACGCCATTCCTATTGGGCGCGCCGGAAGATTAGCAGAAGTGGCTGATTTTGTTTGTTATCTGCTGTCTGAACGCGCCAGCTATATCACCGGAGTAACCACTAACATTGCAGGCGGCAAAACGCGCGGCTGAGGAGGCTTTATGGTCAATGCCATTTTTTGCGCCCACGGCAAATTAGCCTGCGCCATGCTGGAATCGGTTCAGATGGTGTACGGCGATGCCAGGGTCGAGGCCGTTGAATTTGTGCCCGGCGAGAACGCCGGAGACATTGTGGCAAAGCTGGAGAAGTTAGTAAGCATTCACAATCAAGATGAGTGGCTAATCGCCGTGGATTTACAGTGCGGCAGCCCGTGGAATGCGGCAGCGATGCTTGCGATGCGCAATCCTCGTCTGCGGGTAATCAGCGGCATTTCTCTGCCGCTGGCGCTCGAACTGGTTGATAACCAGGACAGCATGAATATTGATGAACTGTGTGAACACCTGACGCAAATCGCAAAGCAAACCTGCGTCGTCTGGAGACAGGTGGCAACAGCGGAGGAGGATTTCTGATGAACATTACGCTCGCCCGCATTGATGACCGCCTGATCCACGGCCAGGTCACTACCGTCTGGTCTAAAGTGGCTAACGCCCAACGCATTATTATCTGCAATGACGAAGTTTATAACGATGAAGTTCGCCGGACATTATTGCGTCAGGCTGCGCCACCGGGAATGAAGGTTAACGTGGTCAATATTGAAAAAGCCGTCGCGGTTTATCACAACCCGCAATATCAGGACGAAACCGTTTTTTATCTTTTCACTCGCCCACAGGATGCCTTAGCAATGGTTCGCCAGGGGGTAAAAATAGGTACCCTGAATATTGGCGGTATGGCCTGGCGTCCTGGTAAGAAACAGTTAACCAAAGCAGTTTCATTAGATGACGATGATATTAACGCATTTCATGAGTTAAATAATCTTGGCGTCATACTGGATTTACGCGTCGTAGCGTCAGATCCCTCAATCAATATTATCGACAAAATAAACGAACAGTTAATCGCAAATTAAATAATAGCGCCTGTGTACATATGCTTTAACAGGCAGGGATGACGACACTTAAAAGGTGACAAATCATGGAAATAAGTACCCTACAAATCATTGCTATATTTCTTTTTTCCTGTATTGCCGGAATGGGCAGCGTGCTGGATGAATTTCAGACTCATCGTCCGTTAATTGCCTGTACGGTGATTGGTTTAATTCTCGGTGATTTAAAAACCGGAATTATGCTCGGTGGTACGCTGGAATTGATAGCTCTCGGCTGGATGAACGTCGGCGCGGCGCAATCTCCGGATTCTGCACTCGCCAGCATAATCTCCGCCATTCTGGTTATCGTTGGTCAGCAAAGCATCGCCACCGGAATCGCCATCGCGTTGCCTGTGGCTGCGGCAGGCCAGGTGCTGACGGTGTTTGCCCGTACCATCACCGTAGTGTTCCAGCACGCGGCGGATAAAGCAGCGGAAGAAGCACGGTTTCGCACTCTCGATATTCTGCATGTCTCCGCGCTTGGCGTGCAGGCACTGCGCGTTGCTATTCCGGCACTGATTGTCTCGCTGTTCGTCAGCGCTGATATGGTGAGCAATATGCTGAGCGCCATTCCCGAATTTGTGACCCGTGGACTGCAGATTGCTGGCGGTTTTATCGTGGTGGTCGGTTACGCCATGGTGCTTCGCATGATGGGCGTGAAATATTTGATGCCTTTCTTTTTCCTCGGTTTCCTCGCAGGTGGCTACCTCGATCTCAGTCTGCTGGCGTTCGGTGGCGTCGGCGTGATCATGGCCCTGCTCTACATCCAGTTAAATCCACAGTGGCGTAAAGCTGAACCACATCCCCAGACCACCACTATCACCGCCCTTGACCAACTTGATGATTAACGGAGCCATCATGGAACAGAGAAAAATTACACGCAGCGATCTGGTGAGCATGTTTCTGCGCTCCAACCTGCAACAGGCATCCTTTAACTTTGAACGTATTCACGGGCTGGGTTTTTGCTACGACATGATCCCCGCCATCAAACGACTTTACCCATTAAAAGAGGATCAGGTTGCGGCGCTCAGGCGACACCTGGTGTTCTTCAATACCACGCCAGCCGTATGTGGCCCGGTCATCGGCGTCACTGCTGCCATGGAAGAGGCGCGGGCCAACGGCGCGGAAATTGATGACGGTACCATTAACGGCATCAAAGTCGGTCTGATGGGACCATTGGCAGGAGTTGGCGATCCACTGGTCTGGGGAACGCTGCGCCCGATTACCGCCGCGCTCGGCGCATCTCTGGCACTTTCGGGCAACATTCTCGGCCCCCTGCTGTTCTTCTTTATTTTCAACGCGGTGCGTCTGGCGATGAAGTGGTATGGCCTACAGCTCGGCTTTCGCAAAGGGGTGAATATCGTCAGCGATATGGGCGGTAATTTGCTGCAAAAACTCACCGAAGGCGCGTCGATTCTCGGGCTGTTTGTGATGGGCGTGCTGGTGACCAAATGGACGTCAATCAACGTACCGTTGGTGGTTTCACAAACGCCTGCCGCCGATGGTGCCACCGTCACCATAACCGTGCAGAACATCCTCGACCAACTTTGCCCTGGTTTGCTGGCGCTCGGTCTGACGCTGCTGATGGTTCGTCTGCTCAACAAAAAAATTAACCCGGTATGGCTGATTTTCGCCCTGTTTGGTTTAGGGATTATCGGTAATGCGCTGGGCTTCCTGTCCTGATTCTTCGCCCCGGCACGACTGCCGGGGTCATCGCTCAACATGAGGTGGTTTATGAAAACAACAGCTCTGCGTCTTTATGGCAAACGTGACCTGCGTCTGGAAACCTTTGACCTTCCTGAAATGCAGGAGGATGAAATCCTCGCAACGGTGGTCACTGACAGCCTGTGCCTCTCTTCCTGGAAAGAGGCCAATCTGGGTGAAAACCATAAAAAAGTACCCGACGATGTGGCGACCAATCCCATCATCATCGGCCACGAATTTTGCGGCGATATTCTGGCCGTGGGTAAAAAGTGGCAGCACAAATTCCAGCCGGGTCAGCGTTATGTGATTCAGGCCAACCTGCAACTCCCCGACCGCCCGGATTGCCCCGGCTACTCCTTCCCGTGGGTAGGCGGCGAAGCGACGCATGTGGTTATTCCCAACGAGGTCATGGAACAAGATTGCCTGCTGGCATACGACGGCGAAACCTATTTTGAAGGCTCGCTGGTTGAACCGCTTTCCTGCGTGATTGGCGCGTTCAACGCCAACTATCATCTTCAGGAAGGTAGTTATAACCACACGATGGGGATTCGCCCGCAAGGGCGCACGCTGATCCTCGGCGGCACCGGCCCGATGGGGCTGCTGGCGATTGATTATGCGTTGCATGGACCGGTTAACCCGTCGCTGCTCGTCATTACCGATACCGACAACGACAAATTGAGTTATGCACGCAAGCACTATCCATCAGAACCGCAAACACTGATTCATTATCTCAATGCCGCCGATGCAGCATTTGATACGTTAATGGCACTGAGTGGCGGTCACGGCTTCGATGATATTTTCGTCTTTGTGCCTAATGAAGGACTGGTGACTCTCGCCTCTTCCTTGCTGGCGACAGATGGTTGTCTGAATTTCTTCGCCGGACCGCAGGATAAGCACTTCAGCGCGCCAATTAATTTCTACGATGTGCATTATGCATTTACCCACTACGTGGGCACGTCAGGCGGCAATACCGACGACATGCGCGCAGCGGTCAAATTGATTGAAGAGAAAAAAGTGCAGGCCGCAAAAGTGGTAACACATATTCTTGGGCTGAATGCCGCGGGCGAAACCACGCTTGAATTGCCTGCCATCGGCGGCGGCAAAAAGCTGGTGTATACCGGGAAATACCTGCCGCTGACGTCACTCACGCAGATTCAGGATCAAGCACTGGCGGCAATTCTGGCGCGTCATCAGGGGATCTGGTCCGGTGAGGCGGAGCAATACCTGCTCGCCCATGCAGAGGCAATTTCCCATGATTAATCGCGCTACTTAACTCTGCATGTCGCTGGCTGGTCGCCGCGGCAACTTCGCGACCTGATGTGCGGCTGATTGCTGAAGCGGCACAATGTGCACGAGAAGGATAAAAAAACATCAGCACCTTAAGGGGCGCTCAAATTGGTGGCAAAGAGCACATTGTTTATGCCGGATGCGGAATGAAGCCTTATTCGGCCTACATAATCTTGAAAATTCAATATATTGCAGTTATCTGGTAGGCCAGGTAAGCGTAGCGCATCAGGCAATCCTGTGTTTGTCATCAGTCTCAGCGCCTGTGCAATATGTGACATCGTGAGCCATGTCAGTAAGTGGTTAAATTCGCAGTGGTAGCATTCCTTCCGTGTTTTCTTACTAACCGGAGAAGTAATGGAACTGCTTTTATTGAGTAACTCGACGCTGCCGGGTAAAGCCTGGCTGGAACACGCGCTGCCGCTGATTGCTGAACAGTTGCAGGGTCGCCGTTCTGCGGTATTTATTCCTTTCGCGGGCGTAACGCAGACCTGGGATGATTACACAGCGAAAACGGCTGCGGTTCTCGCTCCGCTGGGTGTTTCTGTCACCGGTATTCATAGCGTTGTTGATCCCGTTGCCGCGATTGAAAATGCGGAAATTGTGATTGTCGGCGGCGGTAATACTTTCCAGTTGCTGAAACAGTGCCGCGAGCGCGGGCTGCTGGCACCCATTACTGACGTGGTGAAACGTGGCGCGCTGTATATTGGCTGGAGCGCAGGCGCTAACCTTGCTTGCCCAACCATTCGTACCACCAACGATATGCCGATTGTCGATCCGCAAGGTTTCGATGCGCTAAATCTGTTCCCGCTACAAATCAACCCGCACTTCACCAACGCGCTGCCGGAAGGCCATAAAGGTGAAACCCGTGAGCAGCGTATTCGCGAACTGCTGGTCGTCGCGCCAGAACTGACGATTATTGGTCTGCCGGAAGGTAACTGGATCACAGTAAGTAAAGGTCACGCTACGCTGGGTGGCCCGAACACCACTTATGTGTTTAAGGCTGGTGAAGAAGCGGTGCCGCTGGAAGCGGGTCACCGTTTTTAAGTGAATTGCCGGATGCATGATCCGGCATCTTGTTCATAGTGCCTGATGCGACGCTTTACGCGTCTTATCAGGCCTTCAGGGTCACGGTATTAATACTCGTCCCGTCCTTCATCTTCATCCGGCTGTTCCAGCACACTGTAAGCCACCGAACAAAACAGCGAGTTCAGACGCTGCATATCTCCCAGTAAGCCTAAATGTAGCGAACTGGTTTCAATACTCTGCACGTTTTGCTGGTGCAGGCGATCGACGTGGGCGTGGGAATAGCGGCGATTAAGAATGCGAAAACGATGTTTGCTGCGGCGCAAACGACGGGCGCTGGTAACATCGCCAGAGAAGAAAACCGACATTGCCAGTTTTAAATTACTGAGCAATTGCTCATAGAGCGCATCCAGTTCCTTCAAGCCATCAAGCGAAAATGCTCGCCTTGCTGCCAGCGATTTGTCGGCAATTTCACTCCCCATGCGCTCGACGATATCGGAGGCCTGTTCAAGGTTGAGCGACATTTCGATGATCTCCGCCCAGCGGCGCGACTCTTCTTCTGCCAGTTCCTCTTTTGGCATCCGCGCCAGATACAGCTTAATGGCGGTATAGAGAACGTTGATGTCATCAGCCAGCTTACGCAGCTCTTTCTCCTGCCGTGGCTCGCCGTGCATCACTTTATTCAACCCTTCCATCATCTGTTCCATGGCGTCGCCAATGCGCAGGGTTTCGCGGGCAGCGTTCGCCAGAGCAAGCGTGGGCGTATCCAGCGCGCTGACATCCAGATGTTTAGGCCGTAGCTGGGTATCCAGTTCCGGTTCATCGCGAATAATCGTTTTGCAAAACCGTGCCATCGGGTCAACGAATGGCAACATGACCAGGCAGCGTACAAGGTTGTAGAAGACGTGGAAATAGATCACCAATTCCGCTTTTGGCAATGGCAACTTCCCCATTGTCTCTGCCAGCAAATGAACAAACGGCAGGATAATCAGGCTACCCACCAGCTTAAACAGCAGGCTACCCAGCGCGACACGGCGGGCTGCGGCATTGGCGGCACTGTTGTTGAGCATCGCCAGCAGGCCGGAACCGAGGTTTGCACCAATCACCAGACAAAGCGCCACTGGGAAAGAGATAATGCCTGCGGCGGTCAGAGTCGCGGTCAGCAGTACCGCGGCAAGGCTGGAGTAGCTGATAATGGCGAACATCGCACCAATCAGCGCATCCAGCAAAATGTCGCCAGTCAGCGAGGCAAAGATCACCTGAACGCCGTTTGCCTGAGTGATCGGCGTTACGGCCTGCACAATCAACTCCAGCGCCAGTAAAATCAGCCCAAGACCAATACCGACGCGGCCCAGTTGCCCGGCGCGTGACTGTTTGCGTCCGAGGAAAAAAATCACGCCGATAACAATAAGTAACGGTGACAGCCAGGATAAATCGAAGGTGAGAATACGCGCCATCAGCGCCGTCCCGACATCTGCACCCAGCACAATCACCAGCGCAGGCGCGAGAGCAACCAGATCCTGAGCGACGAACGAGGTCACCAGCATGGTGGTGGCATTACTGCTCTGCACCAGTGCGGTAACGCCGATCCCCGCGCAAAAGGCGAGCGGCTTTTTTTCGACGCTCCGGCTAAGGACAGTACGCAGACGCGCGCCGAAGACGCGCATTACGCCTGTTCGAACAATATGAGTCCCCCAGACCAGCAGGGCGACGGCAGAAAGCAGGTGAAGCAAAGTTAGCACGGAATCAGGTTCTCCTTTTTGTTATGCATTTTCCTGTTAAGATTTTTCTAATCACGTTGTTTTTATCCAGGCATTTCTCTTGTATGTACTTTCAGTATAAGAGATTTATACAAGAAAGCATTTAAAAAGGCATTTATATAAAAATCCACCTGTATCTGTTGCTATTTCTGTCACACTTTCCCCTGTCGTTTACACCAGATAATCGTTGTCACTTTTGTGACCTCTGAGAAGATAAACAACGAAATATTTAAGACCAGATCCTGTGAATAAAAATAATTAAGTAACAACGGTATTACGGAGATTGAACAGCTTACGGTAGCAAAACGCATAAACTCCTGAATCGCCAAAAAAGAGAAACTAAATAATTTTTGTCTTAAAAAACATTGCGCAGAAAAGAATAAAGAGAACAATAATACTATTTGTAGCGTAACAGTGGCGACTGCATAAGCGTAAAAACCGCCTTCAACACCGATATCCTTAAGTAAAGAAAGTGAATGAACGATATCGGAATAAAAAGGGATACGACCATTACCAAGCGAGTAGAACAGATATGTGGCTATCGCGATAACATCCATGACACCCCAAAAAAGAAGAATGTATTTTTTATATTGACGTTGCATAAAGTAAATCCTTTTTACGAAAACAAATATTACCAGAAATTATTATAATTGCGGGCGTTTTTGGATTAACACTCCACCCGTATTTTTTAAACCTCTGTCAGCTATACCTTCACTAAACAAGACATCGATACGCCCTTTACTTTTATCGTGATACAGAATACTGCATGAGATACACCTTATACCCTCTTTGGATTTACGAAAATCTAACCAATAACGACCATCATAAAATACCCACTCCACACCTGTTTTTATATTAATTATCCAATCATTATAACCTGTTGGTTTTTTTCCTAATAGTTCAGTAACTTCGGACTCTGAACATCCTTCGAAAGCAAAAAAATCTATTTCATCAATTTTTATCATGTTCAATAATCCATTATTTATGACATAAAAAACCGGGGCAAATACCCCGGTGTTATCACTTACTCGGCATCATACCCCAGATTCGGTGCCAACCAACGCTCGACTTCGGTAACGCTCATTCCTTTACGGCGGGCATAGTCTTCAACCTGATCGCGCTGAATTTGCGCCACCGCGTAATACTTGCTGTCTGGATGACTGAAGTACCAACCCGAAACCGATGCACCCGGCCACATGGCGAAGGATTCCGTGAGTTTCATACCGGTATGTTTTTCCACTTCCAGCAGCTCCCAGATTGTGGCTTTTTCCGTATGTTCCGGGCAGGCAGGGTAGCCCGGTGCCGGACGGATGCCCTGGTAGTTTTCGCGGATCAGCTCTTCGTTGCTGAGGTTCTCGTTCGGCGCATAGCCCCAGTAGACTTTACGCACACGCTCATGGAGATACTCCGCAAAGGCTTCCGCCAGACGGTCGGCAAGCGCTTTCACCATGATTTTGTTGTAATCATCATGCTGTGCTTCAAAGGCATCAGCCAGTGCGTCCTCTTCCAGCCCGCCAGTCACGGCAAATGCGCCGATGTAATCCGCTTTGCCGGAAACCTTCGGCGCAACGAAGTCAGCGAGACAGTAGTTAGCGAAGCCGGTTTTTTCGGTCTGTTGGCGTAGATGGTGGCTGACATTAATCACATGGGTACGCGTTTCGTCACGGTAGATTTCAATGTCATCGCCCACACGGTTTGCCGGGAACAGGCCCACCACACCACGCGGGTTCAGCATTTTTTCGGCGCTTAATTTATCCAGCATGTCGTTGGCGTCTTTAAACAGCCGCTGCGCCTCAACACCTACCACTTCATCTTCCAGAATGCGCGGATACTTCCCGGCCAGCGACCAGGTCATAAAGAACGGCGTCCAGTCGATGTAATTACGCAGCGTTTCGATGCTGGCTTCGACTTCCTGCACACCGATACGGTGCGCCACCGGCGGCGTGTAAGCCTGCCAGTCAAAAGCGAAGTCGTTATCACGCGCCGCTTCCAGCGTGACCGGTGGTGTGCGTGGTTTCTTTCGTCCGTGCTGAATACGCACGGTTTCGTACTCCTTGCGGGTACGAGCAACGAAATCATCGCGCTGAGTGTCGGAAAGCAGCGCCGCCACCACACCAACGGTGCGCGATGCGTTCTGCACATACACCGTCGGGCCGCTGTAGTTCTGCTCGATTTTCACCGCCGTGTGCGCTTTTGAGGTGGTCGCGCCGCCAATCAATAGCGGAATGGTGAAGCCCTGACGCTCCATCTCTTTCGCCACGTTAACCATCTCGTCCAGCGACGGCGTGATCAGCCCCGAAAGGCCAATCAAATCAGCATTCACTTCTTTAGCGGTACGGAGAATTTTTTCCGCAGGCACCATCACGCCGAGATCGACAATTTCGTAGTTGTTACATTGCAGCACCACGCCAACGATATTTTTACCGATGTCGTGGACATCGCCCTTCACTGTGGCGATCACCATCTTGCCGTTGGTTTTACCCTGCTCTTTGCTGGCTTCAATAAACGGCTCGAGATACGCCACCGCCTGCTTCATTACGCGCGCCGATTTCACCACCTGCGGCAGGAACATTTTGCCCTCGCCAAACAGGTCGCCGACCACGTTCATGCCGTCCATCAACGGGCCTTCAATCACTTCAATCGGACGCGTAGCCTGCTGGCGGGCTTCTTCGGTATCCTGCTCGATAAACTCGGTAATGCCTTTGACCAGCGAGTATTCCAGACGTTTATTCACTTCCCACGAGCGCCACTCTGCCTGCTGGGTGTTAGCGGTGTCGTCGGTTTTGCTGCCGCGATATTTCTCGGCAAGCTCGAGTAAACGCTCGGTGCCATCGTCGCGACGGTTGAGGATCACATCCTCCACCGCGTCGCGTAGCTCGGTAGGCAGGTCGTCGTAAATCGCCAGTTGCCCGGCGTTGACGATCCCCATATCCATGCCATTGCGAATAGCGTAGTAGAGGAACACCGCGTGAATGGCTTCGCGCACCGGATCGTTGCCACGGAATGAGAAAGAAACGTTAGAAACGCCGCCGGAAATCAGTGCGTGCGGCAGTTCACGTTTGATGTCTTCACACGCGCCGATAAAGTCCTGCGCGTAATTGTTGTGCTCTTCAATGCCAGTTGCGACCGCGAAGATGTTCGGGTCGAAGATGATATCTTCAGCCGGGAAGCCAACCTCTTCGGTGAGGATTTTGTACGCCCGACGGCAAATCTCGATTTTCCGTGCGCGGGTATCGGCCTGGCCCTGTTCGTCAAAAGCCATTACCACGACTGCCGCACCGTAGCGACGCAACAGTTTCGCGTGATGGATAAAGGCGTCGACGCCCTCTTTCATCGAGATAGAGTTAACAATGCCTTTGCCCTGGATACACTTCAGACCTTTTTCAATAACGTCCCATTTTGAGGAGTCGATCATTATCGGCACGCGAGCGATATCCGGTTCACCGGCAATCAGATTGAGAAAACGCACCATCGCCGCTTCGGCGTCGAGCATCCCTTCATCCATGTTGATATCGATAATCTGCGCGCCGTTTTCCACCTGCTGGCGGGCCACATCCAGTGCCTCGCTGTATTTCTCTTCTTTGATCAGGCGCTTGAACTTAGCGGAACCGGTGACGTTGGTGCGTTCACCCACGTTCACAAACAGGCTATCTTCGCCAATGTTCAGCGGCTCCAGGCCGGACAAACGGCAGGCTACGGGGATTTCCGGCAGTTTGCGCGGCGCTAATCCTTCTACTGCACGACTCATCGCGGCAATATGTTGTGGCGTGGTGCCACAGCAGCCGCCGACGATATTGAGAAAGCCCGCTTGCGCCCATTCACGTATCTGTTTTGCCATCGTGTCGGCGTCGAGATCGTACTCACCAAAGGCGTTGGGTAGCCCGGCGTTCGGGTGCGCTGTGACGTAGCATTCCGCAATCCGTGATAATTCCTGCACGTACTGGCGCAGTTCGTCTGGCCCCAGCGCACAGTTAAGGCCGAAAGTCAGCGCTTCGGCGTGGCGCAGAGAGTTATAAAACGCTTCGGTGGTCTGCCCGGAGAGCGTGCGCCCGGAGGCGTCGGTGATGGTGCCGGAGATCATAATCGGCAGCTCAACGCCCAGCGCTTCAAACTCCGTTTTCACCGCAAAGACCGCCGCTTTGGCGTTAAGGGTGTCGAAAACGGTTTCAATCAGAATCAGGTCGGCACCACCTTCCACCAGCGCTTTGGTGGACTCTCGATAAGCCGCCACCAGCCCGTCAAAAGTGATATTACGAAATGCCGGATCGTTGACGTCCGGAGAAATAGACGCCGTGCGGTTGGTCGGGCCGAGAACACCGGCAACGTAGCGCGGTTTCTCCGGCGTGCGCGCGGTCCACTCATCAGCACAGGCGCGCGCCAGTTTCGCCGCCGCAAAGTTGATTTCCGCCGACAGGGATTCCATCTGGTAATCCGCCATCGCAATGGTCGTGGAGTTGAAGGTGTTGGTTTCGATGATATCCGCGCCCGCTTCAAAGTAGGCGTTGTGGATAGCGGCGATCACTTCCGGTTTACTGAGCACCAGCAGGTCGTTGTTGCCTTTGAGGTCGCATGGCCAGTCGGCAAAGCGTTCACCACGAAAATCGGCTTCGTTCAGTCGATAGCTCTGGATCATGGTGCCCATACCGCCGTCCAGCACCAGAATACGTTCATTTAACTGCACACGCAGTTGTTCCACTTTGCTGCTCACACTTGCTCCCGACACGCTCAACCCAGATTTAATAAAAATTCAACAAACCATACTGGCATAAACGCATCTGTGGTAAAAGCGACCACCACGCAACATGAGATTTGTTCAACATTAACTCATCGGATCAGTTCAGCAACTATTGCATTAGCTAACAATAAAAATGAAAATGATTTCCACGATACAGAAAAAGGAGACTGTCATGGTCGCACCCATTCCCGCGAAACGCGGCAGAAAACCCGCCGTTGCCACCGCACCAGCGACTGGACAGGTTCAGTCTTTAACGCGTGGCCTGAAATTACTGGAGTGGATTGCCGAATCCAATGGCAGTGTGGCACTCACGGAGCTGGCGCAACAAGCCGGGTTACCCAATTCCACGACCCACCGCCTGCTAACCACGATGCAACAGCAGGGTTTCGTGCGTCAGGTTGGCGAACTGGGACACTGGGCAATCGGCGCACATGCCTTTATGGTCGGCAGCAGCTTTCTCCAGAGCCGTAATTTGTTAGCAATTGTTCACCCTATCCTGCGCAATCTAATGGAAGAGTCTGGCGAAACGGTCAATATGGCGGTGCTTGATCAAAGCGATCATGAAGCGATTATTATCGACCAGGTACAGTGTACCCACCTGATGCGAATGTCTGCGCCTATCGGCGGTAAATTACCGATGCACGCTTCCGGTGCGGGTAAAGCCTTTTTAGCCCAACTGAGCGAAGAACAGGTGACGAAGCTGCTGCACCGCAAAGGGTTACATGCCTATACCCACGCAACGCTGGTGTCTCCTGTGCATTTAAAAGAAGATCTCGCCCAAACGCGCAAACGGGGTTATTCATTTGACGATGAGGAACATGCGCTGGGGCTGCGTTGCCTTGCAGCGTGTATTTTCGATGAGCACCGCGAACCGTTTGCCGCAATTTCAATTTCCGGACCGATTTCACGTATTACCGATGACCGTGTGACCGAGTTTGGCGCGATGGTGATTAAAGCGGCGAAGGAAGTGACGCTGTCGTACGGTGGAATACGCTGACTTTTTCGCCTCTGATTTATACGAATCGAACGCTAAACCGCTGCCTGCGCCGATACGCATAAACATCTTCCACATGCCCTTCACGTATGCGGTTTTGTAGTGCGCGCCAGTAATCAGCGCGGAACAAGTCGGCGTGCATCTCTTCAAATAGCGGACCAATACGCGGGTCGGCACATAACCAGTGACGGAACTCTTCCGGGAAAACATCGCCCGGCGAGACGCTGTACCACGGTTCGCTGGCAAGTTCGTCTTCCGGGTAGCGCGGCAGCGGGATGTCGCGGAAATTCACTTCCGTCATGTAGCAAATTTCGTCGTAATCATAAAACACCACGCGCCCGTGACGGGTGACGCCAAAGTTTTTAAATAACATATCCCCAGGGAAGATGTTGGCAGCGGCAAGCTGGCGAATGGCGTTGCCGTACTCTTCAATGGCATCACGCAATTGCTGCCCCTCAACTTGCTCAAGCCAGATATTAAGCGGCACCATCCGTCGTTCGATATAAAGATGGCGAATCACAATTTGTTCGCCGAGATCGGTGATTTTTTCCGCTGCTTCCTGGAGCAGTAATTCCATTAATGCCGGGGAAATATGCCGCTTCTCCAGCACAAAGTTTTCAAACTCCTGGGTGTCCGCCATTCGGCCCACGCGATCGTGCTCTTTCACCAGTTGATAGCAGGCACGAACGTGAGCGGCAGACATCTCTTTCTGCGGCGCGAACCTGTCTTTGATGACTTTAAATACCCGATCAAAACCCGGCAACGTAAACACCAACATCACCATTCCACGAATACCCGGCGCTTCAATGAACTGCTCATTACAGCCCTGTAGATAAACGAGATATTCGCGGTAGCTTTCGGTTTTGGCGTGCTTCTGGCAGCCGATAGCCATATACAATTCAGCGGTGGTTTTACCTGGCAGAATTTCCCGTAGCCACTCGACCAGCGCTGCGGGCAGCGGTGCATAAACCATAAAATAAGAACGCGCAAAGCCAAAAACAATGCTCGCTTCGGCGGTCGTCGTCAGGCAGGTATCAATAAATAACTCGCCGTCGTCCGTCTGGTGGATCGGCAATAAAAATGGCAACGTGCCGGAAGGCGTTATTAGTTTGCCCACCAGCCAGGCTGCCTTATTGCGGTAAAACAGTTCGTTCGCCACCTGTAAATGACTTTCGGCGAGGTTGTCTGTCCCCAGCGTTTCCGTCAGATGGCGAACGATGTAATGAATGTCACGGCTTTTATTCTGCCAACGCAGACGCAGCGGCAGGTCGCTGATAACGCGCATCAGCAGAGATTCCCAGCCGTGATCGGGGTGAAAGTCTTTCGCCAGTGGGCGTGGAATGGTACGAAAGCGGCGCTCTGGCTGGGAGCTAAAGATAAAAAGCCGCTCGGGAGTAAGCGAGCGGTGGTCAAATAACCGACAGTACACGGAGTTGAAAAAGCTCTCCGCAATCTCGAAGCGCGGGTAATCTGGCAACAGCCGGGTGTAATGCTCTTTAACGCGCAGTAAAAATGCCGCGTCCGTGCTTTGGCCGTTAGTAATGCAGCGCAGTTGCTCCACGACCAGACCCACGTGATGATCGTAAAGATGAATACGGTTTTTCATCGCCTGCTGGACAGCATGCCAGTCGGCTTGCTCGAAACGCTGCTGCGCCCCGGAAGTCACTTCGAGGAATCGACCATACTGAGCGTCGAAACCTTGCAAAATGGTTTGTGCAATCAGTAATTCCAGGCCACGCGGCATTTAGCGCCCTCATCAGGAGCAAAGAATTGCCGGATGCGGCGTGAACGCCTTATCCGGCCTACAGTCAGCAACGCTTATCGGTTGCTTAAAACTGCGATTCTTCAGTGGAGCCAGTCAGTGCGGTAACCGACGACGTGCCGCCCTGAATAATGGTCGTCACTTTATCGAAGTAACCTGTACCCACTTCCTGCTGGTGAGATACGAAGGTATAGCCATCTTTCGCGGCGGCAAATTCCGGCTGCTGCACTTTCTCAACATAGTGCTTCATACCCTCACCCTGGGCATAGGCGTTTGCCAGGTCAAACATGTTGAACCACATGCTGTGGATTCCCGCCAGAGTGATAAACTGGAACTTGTAGCCCATATCCGACAGCTGCTGCTGGAAGCTGGCAATAGTTTTGTCGTCGAGGTTTTTCTGCCAGTTGAACGAAGGCGAGCAGTTATAAGCCAGCAGTTTGCCCGGATATTTCGCGTGGATGGCTTGTGCAAAGCGACGCGCCAGTTCCAGGTCCGGCGTGGAGGTTTCACACCATACCAGGTCAGCATATGGCGCATACGCCAAGCCACGGCTGATCGCTTGCTCAATACCCGCATGAGTACGGAAGAAGCCTTCACTGGTACGCTCACCAGTAATAAATTCGCTGTCATATGGGTCGCAATCGGAGGTAATCAGATCCGCCGCATCGGCATCGGTACGAGCCACCAGCAGGGTTGGAACGCCCGTCACATCAGCTGCCAGACGCGCCGCGACCAGTTTCTGAATAGCTTCCTGAGTTGGCACCAAAACTTTGCCGCCCATGTGACCACATTTCTTCACTGATGCCAGCTGATCTTCGAAGTGAACTGCCGCTGCACCGGCTTCAATCATCGCTTTCATCAGTTCAAAGGCATTCAGTACACCGCCAAAACCGGCCTCCGCATCGGCGACGATCGGCAGGAAGTAATCGACATAGCGCGGATCGCCCGGCTCAATGCCCGCGGACCATTGGATCTGATCCGCACGGCGGAAAGTATTGTTGATCCGCTCCACCACCGCTGGCACCGAGTTTGCCGGATAGAGCGACTGATCCGGATACATGCTGGCCGCCAGGTTAGCGTCCGCCGCTACCTGCCATCCCGACAGATAGACTGCTTCAATACCCGCTTTCGCCTGTTGCAGCGCCTGACCACCAGTCAGTGCACCGAGGCTGTTGATGTAGCCTTTTTTCGACTCGCCGTGCAGCAGACGCCACATTTTCGCCGCGCCCAGTTGCGCCAGGGTGCATTCCGGATTGACTGAACCGCGTAATTTCACCACATCTTCCGCGCTGTACGGGCGAGTAATGCCTTCCCAACGCGGTTGAGTCCACTCTTTCTGTAATTCTTCAATTTGTTGTGTACGGGTTTTCATGTGCAGATGCTCCATAGTTATGTGGTGGTTTACGCTAACAGGCGGTAGCCTGGCAGGGTCAGGAAATCAATTAACTCATCGGAAGTGGTGATCTGTTCCATCAAGCGTGCGGCATCGTCAAAACGCCCATGGGAGAAACGTTCTTCGCCCAGTTCGCTGGCAATGACTTTCATCTCTTCGCCCAGCATCTGGCGGAACAAGGCTTTAGTCACCGGTTTGCCATTGCTCAACGTTTTTTGATGATGGATCCACTGCCAGATTGAGGTACGGGAAATTTCAGCCGTCGCCGCATCTTCCATCAGGCCATAAATCGGCACACAGCCATTGCCAGAGATCCACGCTTCGATGTACTGCACAGCCACGCGAATGTTGGCGCGCATACCTTCTTCGGTGCGTTCACCATCACAAGGTGCCAGCAGCTGATCGGCAGTAATCGGCGCGTCTTGTTCGCGCATCACCTCAAGCTGGTTTTTGCGGGAGCCGAGAATATCGTTGAATACCGCCATTGCCGTATCAGCAAGGCCCGGGTGAGCGATCCATGTGCCATCGTGACCGTTATTGGCTTCCAGCGATTTATCCGCTTTTACTTTGTCGAGCACCTGGTTATTGCGCTCTTCATCTTTGCTCGGAATAAACGCCGCCATGCCGCCCATCGCAAAAGCACCGCGTTTATGGCAGGTTTTAATCAACAGGCGTGAGTAAGCATTCAGGAAGGGTTTATCCATCGTCACTGCCTGTCTGTCTGGCAGGACGCGATCGGGATAGTTTTTCAATGTTTTGATATAACTGAAGATGTAATCCCAACGACCGCAGTTCAGACCAACAATATGGTCACGCAGCGCGTGAAGGATTTCATCCATCTGGAACACGGCGGGCAGCGTTTCAATCAGCAACGTCGCCTTGATGGTGCCGCGCGGCAGATTAAAGCGATCTTCTGCATAGCTGAAGACTTCGCTCCACCAGGCCGCTTCCTGCCAGGACTGGGTTTTCGGCAGATAGAAATAGGGACCGCTGCCCTTTGCCAACAGTGCCTGATAGTTGTGGAAGAAATAGAGCGCAAAATCAAACAGGCTACCGGGGATTGTCTCACCACGCCAGGTGACATGTTTTTCCGGCAAGTGCAGACCGCGTACCCGACAAATCAAAACCGCTGGATTGGGCTTGAGCTGATAAATTTTGCCTGCTTCATTGCTATAGCTGATGGTGCCGTTAACCGCATCGCGCAGGTTAATTTGCCCATCGATCACTTTGTTCCAGTCTGGTGCCAGTGAATCTTCGAAATCGGCCATAAAGACTTTCACATTGGCGTTGAGCGCGTTGATCACCATCTTGCGCTCTACAGGTCCGGTAATCTCTACGCGACGATCTTCTAAGTCCGAAGGAATCCCGCGAATTTTCCAGTCAGCATCACGAATGGAAGCTGTTTCCGAAATAAAATCAGGCAACATTCCGTTATCGATATCCTGCTGCTGCTGAATACGCGCTGCCAGAAGTTTATTGCGTTGTGGCGTAAAATGCGTCACCAGCTCAGTCAGAAATTCTACCGCTTCGGCAGTAAGAATTTGCTTCTCCTGCTCGCCATACGGCCTTGTAAAAGCCAGTTCATCGATTGTTGTTGCCTGTTCAGTCATCGTGCAGCTCCTCGTCATGGATCCGAAAACTTCCCCACTGTGAACGAAGGATCGTTGTGCGCTTTTCGTTCAGCACAACTAAGACTACTCATTTAAAATGCAAAATCAAAAACAATTTCCATTTTAATTAAAAATACATGTTAACTTACTGATAACAATATAAATAAAATTTATTCACTTGCTGAGGTGTGTTTCGGAAATAAAAAAGGCACCCGAAGGTGCCTGAGGTAAGGTGCTGAATCGCTTAACGATCGACTATCACAGAAGATTAATCCAGCGTTGGATTCATGTGCCGTAGATCATATGGCGTGATCTGGTAGACGTAATAGTTGAGCCAGTTGGTAAACAGCAAATTACCGTGACTACGCCAGCTCGCTCGCGGTGTATTTTGCGGATCATTGTGCGGGAAATAGTTATACGGTACATCCGGGTCTAGCCCGGCTTCCACATCGCGGAAATATTCCTGCGCCAGCGTTTGCGCATCATATTCGGGATGGCCCGTCACAAAGGCAATGCGCTTATCTTTGCTGGCAAACAGATATGCATCCCCTTCTTCCGTCTCTGCCAGAATTTCCAGATCGGTATAATCACGAATCAACGCTGCCGGAAAGTCAGCATAGCGCGAATGCGGTGCCAGGAATGAATCATCAAAGCCACGCGTCAGAAGCGCATGAGGATGGAGAATATGATGCTCGTAAACGCCAGAGAGTTTGTCGGTGCGGGTTTGCTTAGGAATACCATAGAGGATATTGAGCGCGGCCTGTACAGCCCAGCAGACAAACAGCGTCGAGGTGACGTGATCTTTCGACCACTCCAGCACCTGTTTGATCTGCGGCCAGTAAGCGACATCATTAAACTCCACCAGGCCCAGCGGCGCGCCGGTAACTATCAGACCGTCAAAGTTTTGTTCCTGAATATCTTCAAAGTTACAGTAGAAGTTATTCAGATGCTCTGCGGGCGTGTTGCGCGATTCACGGGAATCGATGCGCAAAAGCTGAATATCGACCTGCAAAGGTGAGTTTGAAAGCAGGCGCAGAAACTGATTTTCAGTTTCGATCTTCTTCGGCATCAGGTTAAGGATAAGCACCTTTAGCGGACGAATTTCCTGACCAGACGCGCGAGAAGTTGTCATCACAAAGACGTTTTCTTCACGCAAGAAATTGACGGCGGGTAGCTCGTCCGGCACACGAATCGGCATAACCTGATTACCTCACTACATACGCTTATACGTTTAGACATCCAGATAGCTGAAGATAACCAGAAAATTTACCAATGTCGAGCCTGCATGTTGAAGGTGAGAAAGTTTCAAGGAAAAGGCTACGTTAGAATATAAGAATGACGAAAAGGAGAGAAAATGGTTATTAGTATTCGACGCTCACGGCATGAGGAGGGGGAGGAACTCGTTGCGATTTGGTGTCGTTCTGTCGATGCCACTCACGATTTTTTATCAGCAGAGTATCGGGCCGAGCTGGAAGAGCTGGTGCATTCCTTTCTGCCGGAAGCACCGTTGTGGGTCGCGGTTAATGAGCGGGATCGGCCGGTTGGGTTTATGTTGTTAAGTGGGCAGCATATGGATGCGCTGTTTATCGATCCTGATGTGCGCGGCTGCGGCGTGGGTCGGATGCTGGTGAAGCATGCGCTCTCAATGGCCCCGGAACTGACAACCAATGTTAATGAGCAAAATGAGCAGGCGGTTGGGTTCTATAAGAAGGTGGGTTTTAAGGTTACGGGACGCTCTGAGGTGGACGATTTGGGGAAACCGTATCCATTGCTGAATCTGGCATATGTGGGGGTGTAGGCGGTTTTTTTCTCATCCCGGTGGGCTGAACTTTAGGTTTCGTACCCACCAATGGTGACATGATTATTTCTGCTTAAACATTGCCAGGACCGCACTATCACTGAGTACCACTGATTGCGCATGGATGTGGAACTGGCGATATTTCATTAACGTTGCCCCTGCGACCACTTCATGAAGAATGCGTTCCTCAACCTGTGACAAACCGCCCTCATTCATTTCCAGCGCGCTCACAACAATATCCATACGTTTTGCTGGCAAAAAAGAATGCCAGGTTGAACGTGGGTGGAGTTGCAGAACAAGATCTTGCAGAACTTTTTCTGCAACAAAGAAATTGGCGATTAACAGGCGCTGGTTACTGAAGGCAGCATCTCCTGACACTTCACGTTTGCTTTCAAGATCGCGAACAGTAATTTGATTACGACGAATTTGGATATACAGAACTGACATGAGATTCCCTTCATCATGCAAATAATTGATATGCAAAAAACCCCGGCCTTATTGACCGGGGTTTTTCTAATTTGATGCCTGGCAGTTCCCTACTCTCGCATGGGGAGACCCCACACTACCATCGGCGCTACGGCGTTTCACTTCTGAGTTCGGCATGGGGTC
>ENA-OWZY01000057-OWZY01000057.1-human-gut-metagenome-genome-assembly--contig:-NODE-57-length-85213-cov-40.4164_pt1 | contig 85213 bp, 57 predicted proteins | sample MGYA00249266_ERZ652127 | MGnify/ENA primary metagenome ERZ652127 (study PRJEB26925, sample SAMN05827178) | human gut metagenome | biome: ENVO:2100002; feature: ENVO:00000062; material: ENVO:00002003...
GCGGCGATGGTACTGCACTCGAGAGGGTGTGGGAGAGTAGCACGCCGCCGCTTCACATGTTGGGGGTTCCCGTCGAGCTTACGCTCCGGGAACCCTTTTTTTGTTTGTTGTGCCGGCCCGCCGGCCGGAGCACGTTGCCCCGGGGGTCGGAAGGCTTTTCCTGTTCCCGGTCGGCTCGGTCTGTTTCGGGCTCCCAAAGGGAATTTTTGTTGTTCCACAAAGACTTCTGGTGAACAGATACTTTTTTCGGAACGTGCTTTTGACACGGTATATGATACGGTTTTCTGAATACGGTTTGTGGAACGGAACCGGTAAGGATGGTAACGATGTTCCTGAACATCAATCAGCAGCTTGCACGATGTGAACGAGTTATTCGGCAACGTGTCCGCCCACATATTCATCGCACCATAGAGCCTCTCTCCATTGAAGCCTTTGACATTCCCGGAGAGCCTATGCCTGCGACAGATTTTTTCGTACATGAATCCAAAGGCGATGTGCCATTCCGACCGTTCGCTGTAGGTTCCGTATGGGGAACCACTTGGGGTACCACTTGGTTTCGGCTGAGAGGAAAACTGCCAATGGGATATCCGAAAAGCAAGCCCTTGGAACTGTCTATTGATTTAGGATGGCTTGATCATTCGGTAGGCGGACATGTTGAAGGCATGGTCTATCGGTCGGATGGCACGGTTCTCAAAGCATTGCATCCGCGCAATCGTTGGGTGCCGTTCATTGATGCCGATGGAACGTGTCATATGGCAATCGGGAACGATGGCATGTTCACCGTGTATGTTGAAGCGGCCTGCAATCCGCTGATACTTGGCATCACCACTTTCGATGAAACCGGGCTGGGGGATCATGCCACTGGAAAACCTGAGACGCAATATGTATTCCGAGCCGCTGAACTTACTGAATACGATGAACGCTTCGAAGAATACCACTTGGATTTAGATGCTATCCAAGGATTGATGAAAACTTTGCCGGATAAGGAATCCACACGCTATTACCAGCTAGCCAAGGCTTTGCAACGTTCTTTGAACATTTTTGATGAACGGCATCCGGATACCGTTGTCGAAGCACGTGAAGCGTTGTCTGAAGTGCTGTCTAGACCGGCTAACGCTTCCGCTTTGCACGTCAGTGCGGTCGGACATGCTCATATCGATTCCGCATGGTTGTGGCCGGTGCGTGAGACCCGCCGCAAAGTGGCACGCACCGTATCGAATGTGCTCGCATTGATGGATAAGTATCCTGATTTCACATACGCGATGAGTTCGGCGCAACAGTACGCCTGGCTTGAACAGGACCATCCGGACCTATTCGTCCGCATGCTGCAACGTATTAAACAGGGACGGTTCATTCCCGTGGGCGGCATGTGGGTTGAGTCTGATGGCAATCTCCCAGCCGGAGAATCATTGATTCGCCAGATTGCCTATGGCAAACGGTATTTCCGTGAACATCTGGGAACTGAACCACATGGCATCTGGTTGCCAGATAGTTTCGGTTATACGGGTGCATGGCCTCAGATCGCGCGAAGGGCCGGATACGACTGGTTTCTTACGCAGAAAATTTCATGGAACGATACCACTGAGTTTCCACACCACTCCTTCCAATGGGAGGGCATCGACGGTACGCGTATCCTTACGCATTTTCCGCCTTCTGATACTTATTCGGCTTGTGTAACTGCGGAAGAACTTATGTATACGGAACACAATTTCCGTGATAAGGATCTTTCCGATTGCGCCCTTATGTTGTTCGGTTATGGTGATGGTGGCGGCGGTCCCACGCGTGAGATGCTGGGCCGTCTGAAACGCTTTCATGATCTTGAGGGTTTACCTAAAGTCGAAACCAGTGGGCCTGACGAACTTTTCGATATGATACGCAAGCAGATTGTAGACGAGGCAGGTGAAGAAAGTCCAATATGGCATGGTGAGCTTTATCTGGAGCTGCATCGAGGCACGCTTACCTCCCAGCAAGAGATGAAGCGCGGATGTCGTAACGAGGAAACGTGGCTACGGGCGGTGGAGTATTTGTGCGCCGCCGCGGCCATTGCCGACTCATCCTACACGTATCCAACCGACGAACTTGACGATATTTGGAAAACGCTGCTGCTCAACCAGTTCCATGACATCCTTCCCGGCTCCGCAATCGCATGGGTGCATCGTGAAGCCCGTGCGGATTATGCGCGTGATATCAAACGACTTGAAATGATTGCTGATTCGGCATGTGCGGTACTGCGTTGCGCCAGACCGGACGCTCCTGTGCTGGAACGTGCGCGAATCGCAGAATATCGGGTCGATGGCAACGCATGGAGGGCGGTTCCCGCCGAACCTGTGGCTGGTACGCAAGTTTCGTTGACCCATACCGCTACAGGAGGTGTCATCCTGTCCAATGGTCTTGTCGAGACCGTCATCGAGCCTGACGGCACCGTTTCATCTTTGAAGGATGTTCAGGCTGGCCGTGAGCTCGTCCCCGATGGCATGAGGCTTGGCTCTTACGAATTGCTGAAAGACGAGCCGTCCGTTTGGGATGCTTGGGAGATTGAGCGCGATGCGTTTCTTCGTTATGAAACCTTGGTGAGTGGCTGCATCATTTCCGCGGAAACGGGGGATGACGAGGCCTATGTGGTTGTGCGCACCAAATTTGGTCAGAGCCGTATCGACACTACGATAACGTTGCGTAGTGAAGCCAAACAGCTTGATTTTGCCGCTCACGTCGACTGGCACGAGCGGGAGCGTTTCCTCAAAGTCGGTTTTCCGTTGTCTGTTGTTGCGTCCATCGCGCAGTACGATTGCCAATATGGTCTGATTGAGCGGCCGATACATCGCAACACTCCTTCCGACGAGGCGAAATACGAAAGCTGCACGCGTCGTTTTGTACGTTTCAACGAGCCGGGCTATTCCGTAGCGATTGCCAACGGTTCCATATATGGTTCCGATGTGACGTCCATCGCCACGAATGGATCTACCGGTCGTGTGAACGGTACGATGTTCCGACTGTCGTTACTATCCTCACCGGTGTTTCCGGATCCAAAAGAGGATATCGGACCGCATGATTTTCAATGGTCCGTCATACTTGACGCGAGTCTGGCCCGTACTCTTCACGCAGCAGCGGAGCTTAATGCGCCGATAATTGGCAATGTTCCTGTATTCGATCCTTTAGTATCTTTGGAAACCGTGTCTGGCATGCCAATCATCGATTGGGTGAAATTGGCTGATGATGGTTCGGGAGATCTTGTAATACGACTGTATGAGGCCGCGGGAGGCCATGCCGAAGCCATGCTGCATCTGACAGAAGCGATTGGTGGCGGCCTGATAAGAGAAACCGATGTTATGGAAGGCGACGGATTGCCCGAGGATTTGCCGATTTGTCTCGAATCCCGCGAACCGGTGCCTGCCCAAGGCGCCCATATTCATCTCGCCCCGTTCCAGTTGGCCACGCTGCGTATCTCGCATTACTGACTCCGGTGTTTGACTCGATTCTGAGGCATCGAATGCGAAGCGATGATACGCAATGATCCATTCATCGGTTCCCGGAATGTTTACGATATTGTGGTGTCCGGTGGCGTAAAGGCCTCGTTCGGGAGCAGGCGTGACCAGTGGAATCGGGGTGACCCATGGTTCGTCGATGGATTTGGCCATGGCATATTTGACGCAGTAGGTTTCTTTACGTGCATCATTATGATTGGAGGCGTTCAAGCGCCATCCTCGTCATGACAGCATGGCGCATCATGAAGATCAAGCATGGGGTGCCGTTTCCAACAAGCCAGGTCATCGGAAATATAGACTGCTGAACGCAGTGGTCCTCCATTCGTTCACGCCATCTTTGACATAATTGAAATTGATATATACCTTTCTGATCATCTATGACCATTACAAAAGGAGTAATTACATGCAATATCGCAATGTGGGCGGGTCGGGACTCAAGGTTTCTGAGATTGCGCTAGGCAGCTGGATGACTCGACTCGAGGACGCCGCGGCAGTGGACATTGCCATGGATATCGCGCATAAGGCGTTTGATGCCGGAGTGAATTTCTTTGACTGCGCCGACGCTTATTCCGGAGGCGATGCGGAAGTGTTCCTTGGCAGGTTCATCAAAGATCTGCCTCGCGAAGACGTGGTGATTTCATCGAAGGTGTTTTTCAAAACCGGCAATTCGGTCAATGGCGGTGGTCTGAGTCGCAAACATATTCTCAATAATTGTGAGCGAAGCCTGAAGAATCTTGGCACTGATTACATTGATTTATATTATTGTCATCGCTTTGATCCGGATACGCCGATGGAGGAGACTCTGCAGACGCTAAGTGACCTTGTGGATCAAGGCAAGATTCTTTATTACGGTGTGAGCGAGGAATGGAGCGCGGCACGTTTGGAACGCGCTCAGCGTATCATTTCCGAACGGGGATTGCATCCGTTGACCGTTGTCCAGCCGGAATACAACATGATGGACCGGTATATCGAGCATGAGATTGTGGATGTGTGCGACTACTATAACATTGGCATTACGCCGTTTTCCCCGCTTGCGCAGGGCTTGCTCACTGGCAAGTATCGAAAGGGGCAGCCGCTACCGGCTGGATCACGCGCTACATGGCAGTCCGATCATCAGATCAATGATCTGCTTACTGATGAGAACCTGGACAAGGTTGAGGCTCTGAGAGGGCTCGCCGATGGTTTGGGTATGAAAATGGCTACGCTGTCCTTGTCTTGGATTCTTCGTTTGCCTACTGTCAGTTCGGTGATCGTCGGTGCGTCCAAGCCTTCGCAGCTGGACGCCAGTCTTGCCGCGTCTGGAGTGGAATTGCCTGACGATGTATTGCAGCAGATTGACGGAATTCTGGGATTCCGCCGGTTTGAACGGCATATCGGCTGAACGTAGGATGCGTATGGCTGAGGGCTGAGGTGAGTTTCTCTGCCTTATCTCTCAGCTCTTAGTCTTGCCATGCCTGAAGTTTCAGATGATTGAGTGCGGTGTTGGGGTCATATGTGTCATCTAAACGTTCCTGATACATCGCAATCAATTCGTCGCGACGTCCTAGTGCTTCCAAAGCGGCCTCTCGAATCGTCTCCCACTCGTAGGGCACCACTTCTTCGGGGAACATCACCGTGGTTTGGTTCGGCGTGTCACGTTCCACCAAGTCGACGAAATTCAATAGATTCTGCCACCGTTCCGAAGCGATCAATCGCGCCGCATATGCATCGGCGAGCGGTTCGGAAGTATGATTGTCACGTAGGAAACGATCAGCCTCATCAATGTCACCGCTAATCCGCAGCAAGTCATGCCGCAAAAACTGCACGGCATGATCGAATTGATTCTGCGCGGCCTGCGCAATCTCCTTTTCCGAAAGCAAAGCAGGATCAAGCATCGCGAGATTATTCAAATCTTCTGCGGATAAGGAATCATCGTCTTCAAACAAACTCAAATCGGTTTTCGCTTGCGCAACAGGCTGCGAATCAGTTTGTATGTCGCGGCTGTTGGAATCATCTGCCGAGTTTGACAACGTCGAAGCAGACGAGGCGAAATCACGCATCGCGGCAATGCCCTTGTTCAACGCGTCATAGGCGAACATGCGCGTATCATCCCATTGCGCGAACGACAGTCCGCAAGACAGCAGCTCCACCATCTGCATGGCGTTGAGCCGGAAATCCTCATTGCACGCCACCTGCGTGATCATGCGCAACGCCTGCTCGCCCGTCATCGGATCGGCGTTGCAGGCCACGGCATCCATGTACACGCGTACGGTCTGAATCAGATCTTTCAGGTAGTCGAAACCCTCGTTGTCACGGTCGGCCACATTGCCGACGAACCTTGCGGTCATCTCCACAGCTTTGGCGAGATTGCCGACCGCGTCAAGCCATCGCGTGCTGATCACCGCGTTGCCGACCACCGCGTCCACGCCGGACAATGCCTGCGAATCCAGTGAAAACGTCGGCATGTCGATGCGTGGAATCTCCACGCCAGTGTCAGTGCGTTCCGCGGTAGGCACCATGGATGCGAGAGCGTCGAAATACCATTGCATAGGCATATTGATGACCGTGTCCGCGTCGGAAAGATTGGCGACCGGCACATCGTTACGTTGGTCGGAGCCTTCTCGACTGGCTTCGCGTATCATGTGGTTCCACAGGAAGGTCGGTCCGTCGAATTCGTTGGAACTGAGCCATCCGTTGTTGACGTAATCGGTGAGATCGTCGGCATCCTGCCTGCGATTGAAGCTGCCCTGTCCAGAATCCATTGCATGCCTTTCCATTGCGCATCTAGGTGAGGCGGTGTTGTGGTTGAATATGTCTTATCAGTTCGCTACTGACGCCCAAGCCTATAGCATGATATGGCGCTCGTGCCGAAAGTTCCAGTTTCGATGCATGAAACATTCTGTGAAACACTTCTGCGCGCTTATTATGAGCTCTTGGTTGTGATTGCGATTCGTGCCGTTGCCGCTGTCTCCGTGATTCGAGATAAGTTGGGTGTCCTGGCCGGTAGAATTGCGATTGTTGTTGCATACGTCACGTAGTCGTGGCGTATTCCGTGGACTTAGGCGGGTCCATAAAGGCCCGTTATGGTCAGGTAAGAAAGAGAATTACCTATGAAGGTTGCAAGTGGCAATGTCTTGTGGCGGCAGCGTAAGCGTAATTGGTGCCGTACGCCATTCACATTCACCGTATACACGCTTACCGATCGGGAATTGAGCGTCAAAACCGGTATCTTGAATGAGAGATTCAACCTGATCAAGCTGTTTCGTATCGTTGACATCAGTGTGGAGCGTACGTTCCTGCAGCGTATTTTCGGTATGAGCACGCTTGTGCTGGATACGCGTGACCAGTCGTCTGGCAACGGCGTGGTGGCACTGAAGAACGTGATTAACGGTTTCGAGGTGCGTCAGGTGCTGCAGGAGGCTGTGGATGCGTCCCGGAAGGAGAATGGCATGTCCGCTCGTGAGTTCCTCGGAGGACCGGGTGGACGGGAATTTGGTCCTGGTTCAGATGGTCTGGATGTCGACGGTTTTGATGCGGGTGCCTATGCGGACGGTCAGTAAGCTGTAGCGGCGCGAAATGAGTCGATGAAGGTGGTTTGCGCATAGGTTCGATATATGTGCAAACCACCTTGTCGTTTGGGTTGTCTGTTTCGGAATGGTTTTGTGCACGAGAACTATTCGGGCGATCCCGATTAGTACTTGTTGGCGCCGGAGCCGATGAAGTTCACTTGAAAGCCACGGTGGTAGTGCAGGAACATATCCGCGCCGTAGCGATCGACCGGACGATGCGTGAATAGCATGCGGATGGCGAAGGCGGTCTGCACGTCTTCGGGCAGATTCATGAATTCCTTATGCGCGTCCCAATAGGGATTCATGGTGATGGCCGCGTCCGGTACGTAGGCGTAGCCGTAGCCGTCCTCGTTCACGTAGCCCATGAACGGCAGATCCCAAGCGTTATGCTCGGTAAGCGCTTGTTTGAAGTCTTCGACTTTGGCGAGTGCCTCGTCGCTGATGCCGAGGCTCTTGGCGACTTTGTTGGCTTCGGTGGTCTTCGCCTCGGCGTCTTGGCTGAACATGTTGAGGTCTACGGTGATGATGGGGTTCTTATCGGCCATGGCTTTGTCCTTTTACCTTGTATTTGTGAACATGAGTAATGTTTGTTTTCGTGTTCTCTTTAGATGAAAAGTGAACATGTGTGGTGGATAGTCTTTTCTGTCCATGAGTAACGATATCACGATTAATGGGCGTTGAAATCGCTGAAGATAAGCTATATTTGTGGTTATGTGCGTTAATTCGTTGCAATATAGGCAATCTGCCATGGGGTAAAAGAAATGGAAAAATATAACATTGAGCGTGTTCTTTTTATTTTGGAAATTCGTGTTGCTCTAGTGTTCATATGAACATGTGTAGTTGATTATGGTCTGTGTGAATGCGTCTGATTTTGATAGGTCGTGTTTTGGACGTCGATGATGGACGACTCACTTGTGCTTGGCGTATCCGACTCGAGATAGGCAAAAGGAATTACAAAACGACCGCGGATTACAGCGCGGACTTGCCGGTGAGATGGCGGTAGAGCTCCGGATCGACCGGCTTGATGAGTTTGAGCGTGGAAACGACCACCTTTGACTCACTGCCGTCCTCGCTGCGGTTCACCGATTCGCGCACGTCATCCAATGCAACCGCGCTGCCGACGAAAAAATAGGATTTCTCCTGCTCCTCGGCTTTACGACGGATGAAAATCGGCACAAAATGGCGATTCTGCCATTCCGGAGTACGTTCCGTTCCGTCCAACAGCCACCGGAATTCGTTTGATTTAAGCGAACGATTGTTCTTGCTGAACCATTCGATCTCGCCGGGATTAAGGAACCGGTCGCCATACTGGCTCGCCTCATATTTAATGAAAATCGGGAGCGAGCCGGTTTCGGTGTCCAATTTGTATCCGCCGACATTCTGCGGCACCTGTTCCGCAGGCCAACCACACAGTCGCATCACATCGAACACACTGTACTTTTCTCCATACAGGAACCCATGATTCTGGCGGATATGATGCTTGCGGGACGATTCTGCCAACGCCAACGCGTTGAACAGACCGGCTTCGACGGTATCCGTGAAGAACGTGCGGAAAGTGGTCTGTTCAAGCATCGACCGGAACTCGTCGGTCAACCGATAAGCCCCATCATCGCAGAGGCGCACCAAAGGAGTCTGCCCGAAACGTTTGCTGTTCGCGGCGATGAAATAGGAATAATCCAACGTGGCGAACGCGGAACGGCATTGCAACTCGTTACTGTCCGCATCGGGGAACAGCGCAGTCAACAACGTCTGCAAATCGACGATCGTGATCGCATGCTGTGAAGCGACCTCACGAAGCGCAGTCAGCGCATCCTCGGAACAATCCGGATCGATCCGCTGCCAATCCATACTGCACAATGCCGCCAAAACCAACAATTCGTGCGGACGCAAGCCGCGCAATTGCGTGGCGGTCAACATTTTCAGCACACCATTCTGCGCATCCGAAGTCGATTCAAGCTGTTCAAGATACGAAATGGTCGCATTCTTGCCGCGCGACAGACTCTTCTCGCGGGAACGTACGAACGACAGATAATCGTCGTTCTTCGACGCCATCGTGAACACGAGCGACGCGTCACGGCGCGCGAAATCCATCAGCATCGGGATACGTCCCAATTCGTACCGCATCTGCTGGTACTGCTGGCTCAGCAGTTTCATATTCGACAAATCGGCGGTGTCAAGCGAGGCAAGCACGCGCTCGCGGGCGATTTTGTCGAAGCTGATGGACGAGACGCCGATGGTTTCGCGTTGCAGATTCTTACGGGCTACGTCGCGGTCGCCGGTATGGCCGTACAGTGCGATCGGAATCAGATAATTATTCGCGTAATTGCCGATGAAATCAATGACGACCACGCAATCCTTGCCGCTTGCCTTGCGCAAACCACGGCCGAGCTGCTGCGTGAAAATGATGCTCGACTTCGTTTGACGCAACATCACGATCTGATTGACGTGTGGAATATCCACGCCTTCATTGAACAGGTCGACGGTGAAAATATAGTCCAATTCGCCGTTCTCCAACTGTGCCACGGCAGTGTCGCGTTCCATCTGCGAATTTTCGCCGGTGATGGCTTTCGTGCGGTATGGCCGTTCCGCCTGCTGGTTCATCTGCTGGTTGAACAGGTCGGACAGTCGTTTCGCTTCCTCGCGTCGGCTGCAGAACACCAGACCTTGCACGGGTGTTCCGGCCTCGCTGTAGATCTGTATCTTGTCGATGATGTAGCGCACGCGGTTCGGGTCGGCGAGTTCTTCAAGCCAACGGCTTAGCTCGTTACGTTCCTGGTCGGTCATTGACTCGACCTTGACGTCTTTGCCGGCGATCTTCTCGTCGGGCGCGTCCTGAATGTATTCGTGCACACCGTAATAGTGGAACGGGCAGAGCATGTCCTCTTCAAGCGCCTTCTGCAGGCGGATTTCGTAGGCCACGTTGTTGCCGAATAATTCGAAGATGTTCGCACCGTCCGTACGTTCCGGCGTTGCGGTCATGCCGAGCATGAAATTCGGCTGGAAATGGTCGATGACGCGTTTATACGATTCGGCGGCCGCATGATGCACTTCGTCGACGAGAATGTAATCGAACTCGTCTGCGTCGAATTGTGCAAGCGTTTCCGGACGCGACATCGTCTGCACGGTGGCGAACACGTATTTGCGATCCGATTCCTTGCTGCCACCCGAAAACAGGCCGAGTTCGCTTTTCGGGCATCCAAGCACTTTTTGGAACGATTCTTCAGCTTTCTTGAGGATCTGCTCCTGTTGCGCGATGTACAGCATGCGATTCGGTTTGACCTGCCGCACGTCGAACGCTGACAGATACGTTTTGCCGGTGCCGGTAGCGGAAACGATGATCGCACGGCTTTCGCCCTGCTTGCGTAGCTGTGCGAGATTCATCAGCGCTTCCACCTGCATGGCGTTCGGCTGAATGGTTTGCGATTGGCTTGTTTTTTCGATCGGCTTGCGATTCGGCCGTTGCGGCGCGTACTTTTTGAAGTCTTCCTCGTACAGTTTCAGCCAAGCGTCGGTGAGCGGCTTCGATTCGCTGATTTGCGATTCGATTTCCTCGCTAAGCTGTTCGGCAAGACCGCTGGTATCGGTGGTGGCGACTTTGAGATTCCACTCGCGATTGGAATTCAGCGCGTTGATGGTGAGATTCGAACTGCCAACATACGTGGAATACAACGGCTCGTCGCCTTGCGCATGATGGAAAACATAGCCTTTGGGATGATAAGGGTAGGCAGCTGTGGCATCGTCATCGTTTCGACTGGACCGCTCCGGCTGCCAAACTTGCACTTGAATACCGGTTTCCCGCTGAAGTTTCAGCAGTTCCCTGAATGCTTTGGGAGAGTTGAAATAATTGAACGTCGACGTGATGATTCGACCAGCCTGATGGTCATTGTTGTCAGCGAAATCAAGGAAATACTGCTTAAGCACCTGCAACGCGCCCTGGCTGACGAACGCGACGGACATGTCGAAATCCTGACTGCGTTGCAGTTCGTCCTTGATGGCGTATTCCATGGTCCGACCGTCATGGTTGGCGATCAACGTCGGCTCGTACTGTGCGTCGACATTGTCCTTTTTGTTGACGAAACCGGATAGCAGCGCCTCAACAAGGGAGGAATGGTCATGGTCGTCCATATTGCGCATCATCAGTCGTCACTTTCGTGCGTGGCTGCCGGAAAAGCCGGAAAATCCATGGCGGAGATCAATCGCACCGCTTCTCGGTCGGCGGGCGCCCAGTCCAAAGTGGGCATTTCGGCGGGCGCTACCCAACGAATCTCATGATGCTCGGTCAGATGGGGTGCGCCGCTTATCAAATGGCACACAAACGACGTGAGCACGACGGTACCGAAATCGTAATCGTAAGAAGACGTGCACACTTCGTTGGCAACTTCGACCTCGCACAGCAACTCTTCTTCGATTTCGCGATGCAATGCCTGACGCGCCGTTTCATGCGGTTCGATCTTGCCGCCCGGAAACTCCCAGAAACCAGCCAGTGATCGGCCTTCTCCGCGTTGCGCGCACAGCACCTTGCCGTCTTTGACGATAGCCGCGCCGACGACGTTAATGGTTTTGCGCGGTGTCGGTTGCGCTGACTGTTGCGGATTCTGGTCGGTTGCCGTCATTGCTTTCTCCTGACTAATGAACAGGTCCAGGATACAACGGGGGAGATTACGCCAGGCCCGAATGGGGAGCAACTTACGCGATGGAAATCAGTCCCAATGGTGTCACTTGCATGGCCTGGTGTATCGGCAGTTGGGGAAACCGGTGCACCCGTAAAACGCGCGGGACGGGTCGGAGCCGGTGTGCCGCAATCGCAATGCCTCACCGCAATTCGGGCATTGCGGCGGCAGCTTCACGCCACGGAAGATGTTCGGGCAGATCCTGTCATGCAATTCGTATATAAACCGCGATGGACGCGACTGATTCACCACGAAAAACAGCTTCTTTTTGCAACGCGTCATCGCCACGTAAAACAGCCGGCGTTCCTCCGCATGCGGCATGCGTTCCACTTCCGGCAGTAGCAGGCCGAGCAGCGGCTCTTCCGGAATCGCGCTTGGGAAACCCTTCAAACCGCCGGAACAGCACAGCAGAAAAACGAAATCGCGTTGCAGACCCTTGGAAGCGTGCGCGGTCATGAATTTGATGTCCATGTCCGGTTTTTCCGGAAAAACGATGCCGCCGGTATGCTCGTCGATTTGGAACAGCCCGTCGCGGTCGTTGCGTGACAGCAGGTTCAGGTCGCTTCGGTAGCGTCCCAGCATCAGCACCGACGCGGCTTTCGGCAGTTTGCGCAGCTGCTCGACGATCGCATCGAACCGTTCCTCCTGCGTTGCGCCGCCAAGCGCCTTCAGCGAATAATCCTTCTTGTCGCTCGGATTGCGCAATTGCTTGGCGTACAGGCTTTTGTCCTGCATGACGAACGCGCCGCTCGCATCGATAAGACTCTGCCGGAACCGTCGCGTCGTCGTGATCTGGAACATGCGTGTCGGCCCCCAATCGCGCCAAATATCGGCGAAATCGAGAATCAGATGAATGTCGCTGCCGGCGAAACGGTAGATCGACTGCCAGTCGTCGCCCACGCAGAACAGCGTGAAATCGCTCTGCTCACGCAATGCGCGGATCAGCTCGTAACGTGGCCGCGACATGTCTTGGTATTCGTCGATGAGCACGTATTTGTACAGGTGACGGTACGCGCCGCGCCTTACGCAGCGAATGGCGTCGGTGATCATACCGGGAAAATCGATGCCCTGGGTCGCGCGGAAATTGCCGACATACGCGTTGTACAGCGGCCCGACGAGCTGCAGCATCTCACGATTACGGCCGATATGTTTGCCGCCGCGCCTCTCATTGAGCTCGCGCATGCCGTCGATGCCGATATTGTTCTGCCGCATGTGCTGGATGATGGTCTGCGCGTTCTCGACAAGGCTTTGCCTGTACTGGTTGAAAGCGTAATCATCCGTCGGCAGTTGGAAATCCTCACGTTTCGCAGCGGCGCCATACTTGCCGAACAGCTCCTTCGACATGAGCTTGAATGCGAGCAGACGGTAGGGGATGTTCTGTGCGAGCAGCCGGTCAAACGTGTCTCGTACCACGGTGTTCGACGTGTGCCCGTCGATGATGGGACGGTTGGCGATGGTGGCCGCGCGGCAGATTTCCAAGCCGAGACTGTGGAACGTGCATGCGCGGATCGTTTTGCCGGTGCTTGCCATGATACGTTGCGACATGTCGCCCGCGGACGCCTTGGTGAACGACAGTACGAGAATTTCTTCAGGGGCGGCGCGCTTCGTGGCGAGCAGCCATGCGATATATCCGATGATGGTGGTGGTTTTGCCTGTTCCCGCGCCCGCGAGCACGAGGGTGTTGTGGCCTGCGCCGGCGATCGCGCTGATCTGCTCGTCGCTCAATTCGTGCTTTTCGATATTGCCGATGATGTCACGCGCCTTGTCGATGCGGTCGGCTGGCAACAGCGGTTGCGGGGTGAGCTTTGCAGGCCGTTGCGATTGGTGTTGCTGCGATTGACGGCGTTGCGATTGACGTTGCGGCGTGGCATGCGGTTGCAGTTGCGGTTGCGTGACTCGTCGCGCAACCTGTCCCGTCTGCTTGGTCTGTCCGGTCCGCGCAGGCTTGGCGTTGTTGGCATTCTTGGCAGAGGATTGCGTTTGCCGGGGCTGCTGCGTCTCATCTTCCGTGCCCAGCACGTACTTCAGCATCCTCAGCAATCCCATGACGCTCCTTCCATGCGTTTCCAAACCGCCGCAAGGGGCAATTATAACGTGGGCGGAGCGCGTCACGCCCACGTCATCGATCGCATCGCTACGCTTCGAACGGGTACTTAAGACCCCAATCCGCACGCAGCGAATCCATGCATTCCATGATGCGCAACGTGTCGGAATGCGGCATCTCATCGCATTCGGTACGCCCGTCCAGCATGGCCTGTGCGGCCGATGCCACCTCATACTCGTAGCCGGTCAACTGTTCGGGAACGTCATAATGCGCGGTGACGGCATGCGAGCCGTCGAACACGTCAATCGCCTCGACATTGTTGATGTTCTGGCACGTGAGATACCCCTCCGTGCCCCACACCGCGCCCATACGGTCCGAATGGCACAGAATCGAGCTTTGCGCGGTGGCCATCACACCATTCTGGTAATAGAACGTCATCGAATTGTGCGCGTCCACGCCGGTTTCATACGGTTGCATCGACGATTCAACACGTGCGATCGGCGCATTATACATGATCATGTCGATGAAATTGATTGGATACACGCCGACGTCCAGCAGCGCGCCGCCAGCCAGCGCAGGATCGGTGATACGCGCCTTCGCCGTGGTCGGATAGCACAGATTCGCGTCGATCGCCTGCACCTCGCCGATCACGCCGGACGCGATGATATCGTCGATCATGCCACGCGACGGCATATACCGCGTCCAAATCGCCTCCGTGCACAGCATGCCGGTCTCATCCGAAACGTCCAATATCTCACGCGCCTGCTGCGTGTTCGCGCCGAACGCCTTCTCCACCAGCACGCCCTTGCCGGCGCGCATGCACAAAATCGCCTGCTCGGCATGGAAGTTATGCGGAGTGGCGATATACACAAGATTCACGTTCGGATCGGCGACAAGCTCCTCATACGATCCGTACGACACCGGAAAACCGTATTTCGCCGCGAACGCCGCTGCGCGCTCGCCGTCGCGGGCCGCCACCGCGTACGGTGCGACCAGATCACGGTACCGGTCATCCGCCGCCATTTTCACCAACGTTTCGGCCATGCTCTGCGCGATACGGCCCGCGCCGAGAATCGCCACATTGATCTGTGCCATGAAATCTCCTTGTTTTGAACTGCCTGTTTGCTACGTTGCAATGACCAGCGTACGCCACATGCGACGGCGGCACGCGTTATGCGAAAACGATTGATCGGCCCTTTTGCCATAATGGGAAGCCGTGACGGCAGAGCATCGCAGGCAGACAGCCAAACCCGGAAAAACCGGCAAACCCAAGAAAACCGGCAAACCTAGAAAAACCGGCAAACCCGAAAAATACGAGCGGGGCACGCGCAGCTACACCATGTCCCACATCCGCGGCAAAGACACATCCATCGAACGGATGGTACGTAGCTTTCTGTTTGCCAAAGGCTTGCGATTCCGCAAAAACGACAAGCGATACCCAGGCCACCCGGACGTGGTACTACCGAAATACCGTACGATCATATTCGTCAACGGCTGCTTCTGGCACATGCACGAAGGCTGTCCGAAAGCCACACGCGTGCCCAAATCGAACGTCGAATTCTGGACCGCGAAACTGCTGCGCAATCACGAACGAGACGCGAGGCAGCGCGCCGAACTCGAAGCGGACGGCTGGAAAGTCATCGTGGTGTGGGAATGCGAGCTCGGTAAGAAGGTGCGCGACGAACGGTTGGAACGGCTTTACCGCGAAATCGTGGACGATTCCGGAAAGGCGGACGATTCCGGGGAATGACAGTCGGCAGGCGGCGTTGTACGAAACGTGGTAAAAACAGGAATATGGAAAATGTTGAGAATGGCGTGCAGCCGCAGTTGTCGAAGCGCGCGCAGATTGCCAATCCGTTCCGCGCCATGGTGTTCGGAGCCATGGCCGATGAGATGATCGCCAACGGCACCGATGTGGTCAAGCTGAGCCTCGGCGAGCCGGACTTCGGCGCGCCGCCGGCCGTGCGTGACGCCATGCGCGAACAGTATGACGGCCGTCCGCTGCCGTACACCGCGGCGATGGGCCTGCCGGAACTGCGCCAGGCGATTTCCGATTTCTATAAGGAACGTCACCACGTCGACGTCGACCCGAAACGCATCGCGATTACCGCAGGCGGTTCGACGGCACTGCTGCTGTCCGCCGCGCTGACGGTCAACGATGACGACGAAGTGCTCATCGCAGACCCGTCCTACCCGTGCAACCGCGAGCTGGTACGCGCGTTCGGCGGCAAAGTCGTGGACGTGCCGACGTCCGCCGCCACCCGATTCCACCTGACGCCGGAACTGTGCAAAGAATACTGGACGGACCGCACCAAGGCCGTCATGATCACTTCGCCGTCCAACCCGACCGGCACCACCATCGCCTTCGACACCCTGAAAGCCGTGTGCGACCTAGCCCGTGAGCGTGGCGCATGGCGCATCGTCGACGAAACCTACCTCGACCTGGCCGACCGCGAACCGGACGGATCCGACGTGAAATCCGTGCTGGCCTGCGATCCGGACGCCATCGTCTGCTCCAGCTTCTCCAAGTTCTTCGGCATGACCGGCTGGAGGCTCGGCTGGATGGTCGTGCCCGAATACGCGCTCGAAGCCATGGACGACCTCGCCACCAACTTCTTCCTGTGCGCGCACACGCCGACCCAGCATGCGGCGCTCGCCTGCTTCACGCCGGAAACGCTGGCCGTGTGCGAGGAACGCCGTCAGGAACTGCTGGAGCGCCGCCGCATTGTGGTGGACGGTCTGGCCGAGATCGGTCTGCCGCTGGAAGTCGAACCGAACGGCGCGTTCTACGCGTATTTCAACATTTCCAGCACCGGTTTGGATGCGTGGACGTTCTGCGAGCGTGCGCTGAAGGAAGCGCATATCGCGTTGACGCCTGGCCGCGATTTCGGCGAGGCCACCGCGGATACGCACGTGCGCCTGTCGTACGCGGCTTCCCGCGAAGCCCTGCGCGAAGGATTGAAGCGACTCGGTGATTTCGTAGCCAAAGTGCGTGGCTGAGGTGCGTGGTTGAGATATTCGGCTGAAACATATGCCTGAAGCGCGATTTTTCACGCCGATGCAATCGTTTCCCGCACTGTGATTATTGGGTGCCCACCCTCCTTTCCGAGGGTGGGCATATTTGCAAAGGTTATCAAGGCATGTCGTGCAATAGGTTAATCGCTTAAGTTATTAAGCTGTGAACCATGGTTACATTGCATTCGCACGCCACCCGACTTGGCGTGCTTGACATCGGTTCGAACACCGTCCACATGCTCATCGTCGACGCGGCTCCGGGCGCGCGCCCCGAGCCCGAGGCCAGCACCAAAAGCACCATTCGCCTGATGCAGTATCTCAAAGATGACGGCAGCATCAAAAAAGCAGGCATCGAAGCCTTGCTCAGCGCGGTTGAAAAGGCGATGAAACTCGCCGAAGAATATGAAATCACCCAGCTGCTGGTCCTGGCCACTTCCGCACTACGCGAAGCGCCGAACGGAGGCAAGATCCTACGCAAGATCGAAGAGGCCATCGGCCAGCCGGTCACCGTGCTGTCCGGCGTGGATGAGGCCCGACTCACCTTCCTGGCCGCCCGCCGTTGGTATGGCTGGGATGCCGGCCGTTTGCTCGTCATCGACATCGGCGGCGGCTCGCTCGAAGTGGCCATGGGCTCCGACGAGGATCCGACAGTCGCACTGTCCGTTCCTGCCGGCGCAGGCCGCGTGACGCGCGAGTTCCTGCCGGAAAGCGGCGTCGCGGATGATGACGATCTGGAAGCTGCCCGCAAGAACATCCGCAAAATCCTCGAGCCAATGGTCAAGGCGTTCCCCAAGTCGAAGCATCCGATGCATGCCGTGGGCACGTCGAAGACGATTCGCTCCCTGGCCCGTCTCGCCGGTGCGGTGATGCGCCAACCGGGCCGTGTGGACACGTCGATCATGACGATCGACCAGCTCGAGGATTGGCTACCGCGTCTTGCGGCCATCGCCCCGGACCAGCGCACCGCATTGCCGGGCGTCACGCCGGAACGCACGTATCAGATCGTCGGCGGCGGCCTGGTGATCGATGAGATCATGAAGGCGCTTGACGTCAAGGAAATCGAAATCTGCCCGTGGGCGCTGCGTGAAGGCGCGATTCTGCGCTGGCTTGACCAGTTCGGCCGCACCAGACTTGGTTTCTAGCGGCTTCGCGGCTGTGGCGCGTTGTTGAGAGCGCGCTTTGGTCACGTTGCCAAACCTCGCTTACGGCTCGGCTGTAGGCGTTGCGGTTGCTGTAATCGCATGCAATCACAACGATTACAGCCGAGCTTTGTATTATGGCGGTATTATTGCCCTTGCAGTTCCTCCAACTGGCGCTTCATCTTGTGCAGTTTCGCGTAGATTTCATTGCGCTGTTCGGGATTCTTGGCACGCTGATGGTCGCGGGTGAGCTTGTCGACCTGCGCGGTGAGCTGTGCAATCTGCATGCGTCGGGCAAGACGCGTGTTCACGTCGATGGGGGAGGGGTCGTCCAGAATCACCTGCGAACATAGCGACTCCCACAAGGCGTCCATGGAATCGACCGCCGGATCCGTGGCGTTCAGCGTGGCCTCGCCGGCCGGCTGCCAATCGGAAGCGAACACCTTGGATGTGGTAGTGTGCCCGGCACGTGCCGGCAGCGCTCGACGGACGGCGAACGCGCACTCCTGACGCGTCGTACCTTCGAAATCGGCGTCGCGTACGCAAACGAACAGCATGCCCGACTTGCGTTGCATCGCAATCAATTCGACGATATCCGTCGGAACGGCGGCGTTTGGTTCGTGCAAACGCAGGCCGATCACCAGTATTTCCGGCACGCGCGTACCGGCGGCAAGCTTCGTGTTGCGCGCCTGCAGCAGCGACAGCATGGTGATTGATTCGATGTCGTTCGCCAATCGCTGCTTTGTTTTGGCGGAAACCGGAATCTTCGCCACGAACAGGCCTTTCGGCAGCCTCGCCTTCTCGGCGGGAATCGCAGTGGAATTCGGCAGACCCAAAGTGGTTGCGGAAACGGAACCGCAGGAGGCGATCGTCATTGCTGGCCTTCTTTCGTAAGCACGCCGCAATTGTTGCGGCATTGCTTCGACTGTAGCGCATATGCATTGCGATTGCCGGCATTCGCGCGATTACTGGCGATCATTGGCGATTGGGGAATGCGATTGCAGTGCGCGACACGCCGAAGTTTGCCGATTGCCGCATGTTCGCGTATTGTTTTCTCTTGCGGTGATCATAGCCTAGGTGAGACGCCCGGTCCCATTCCGAACCCGGAAGCTAAGGCCTAGCACGGCGATGGTACTGCACTCGAGAGGGTGTGGGAGAGTAGCAAGTCGCCGCGTTTACTCTTTTCGAATCCCGAGTTGAGCTGAGCTCCTCGGGATTTTTCGTTACCCGTCAAAGCAACTGGCAAGAGCGCGTCGCCACTATCTTTTACATTGCCAATGCCGTTACGCCGTCAGCGTGACTGTCGTCTATCCAATATATAAAAAGTATATACGTCTTATATAAATTGATTGTCGAAGCGGAGGAACCTTCATGATCATCTCGGTCATCAACCTCAAAGGCGGCAGCGGCAAAACCACCACCGCCATGGCGTTGGCCACCGCGGCCGCACGGCACAACCGCAACGTGTCCGTGCTGGACACCGATCCGCAAGGCGACGCCACCACATGGGCGGGCGACGCCGAAGACGCCGGCGAAACCCTGCCGTTCACCGTGGACTCCGCCAATATCGGCAAACTGAAACGACTGCGCAAAACCATGGCGGATGACGAACTCGTCATCATCGACTGCCCGCCGGCCGGCAACGTGGTGGACGTGGCCTGTGATGTGTCTGATTTCGTGATCGTGCCGGCGACGCAGGGCCCATTCGAACTCAGCCACGCGCTGGAAACCGCAGAAAGCCTCGACGCGGCCGGCAAGCCGTACGCGCTGCTGCTGCTCAAAGTGGAGAACAACAAACTGGCGGGCAACGCGGTCAATCTCATCCGCGAACGCGGTGCCAGCGTCTTCGACGCCTCGGTACCCAAGAGGGTGGGCATGCAGAAGGTAATCGGCCATGCATTCCCCAGCAATCTCAACGGGTATGAGGATGTCTACAGCGAACTTGAGGAGGTGATCGCCTGATGGCCATTAGAAAACCGAACGGTGGTACGAAGGCAGCGTCCACCGCTCCGCTGACCAGCGTGCAGGACACCCGCAGCCGTGGCAATGGCAACGGCAACGGCGAACGTGTGCTCATGAGTTTCAAAATTCCATCCGATCTGAAAATGATGCTGCAGGAAAACGCGCGTGAACGCGGCACCACCGCCAGCCGCATCATCATCGACGGCATCCGCCACGAGCTCGGCCTCGACGACTAAGCCGAAGGCGTGAAGGAAACCGTCGGAACATCAACGGAACGGACATAAACGGACACGGGCGGACATGGATGGTCGCGGACGTGCGTTCCGAAAAAACAAGGGAATGGTATGGCTCAGGCAAAAACACGCCAGCCGCAAGGGCCGGCAACGGGCAAATCGCAAGCATCGGCCAAAGCGAATCGGGCTAAAGCAAAACCGGCCGCAACGAGACCGGTCAAGCCGCTACGCACGCTGAATAAGACGAAAACGCATCGCGTACGCAACTTCATCTGCGCGGTGATTGCCTTCATATTCGCGCTCGCCGCGCTGCTGGGCACTGTCACGCACATTCTGCCGGAAGAACTGCAGGCGTTGCCGTATATGCCGATCGTCGTCTCCCTAGTGCCATGGTTCACGCTGCTCGCCGTAATCGCGCTCGTCTGCGCCATCATCTCCAAACGTACGGTGTCCATCGTGATGGCCGTTCTGGCGATTGCGTTGCAGGCGTTCTGGCAGTATCCGTTCTTCTACCAGCCTTCGAAACTGCCACGTGCCGCAGTCGCGGCGGCGTCCGGCGAAACCGTCAACACGGATGACGGCTACGCGCGGCTGATGACGTGCAATGTGTACAAAGGGCGCGCCGATGCGCGTGAGATCGTGGATCTGGTGCGCAGCGAACACGTCGAGGTGCTTGCGTTGCAGGAGACGACCGACGCTTTCGTGGACGATCTGAACCGTGCCGGCATCGCCTCGTATCTGCCCTATGCGCAGGTGTCGAGTTCGGACGGCGTGTACGGCAACGGCCTTTGGTCGGCGAGTCCGCTTGACGACCCTTCCGATGACGATGTCGATTCGAGCGCGTCGTTCATGCCGGGCGGCACCGTTTCGTTCAATGGGGGAGCCACGCAGGTGCGTTTCGTATCCGTGCATACCACGTCGCCGACGAACGATTACTGGCAGCAGTGGAAGCGGTCGCTCGACGAACTGGCGAAACTACGTTTCGACACTAGCCGACGGTACGTTTTCATGGGTGATTTCAACGCGACGTACGACCATACGCCGTTCCGCAACATTCTGGGAAACCGTTTCTCCGACGCCTCCCGTCAGGCCGGCGAAGGATTGAAATTCTCATGGCCTGCGAATGTCGATTACGTGCCGTCGTTCGCCGGAATCGACCATATCGTACTGGATTCCGGCATGCAGGCCGGACAGGTGCGCACAGTCAAAGTGGACGGCAGCGACCACAAGGCGCTGCTGGCGATTGTGCGGGTCGGCTAAGTCCGCGGCTAGACGGTGACGACCGGCATGTTATTCGAATATCGGATGCAGGCGATGACGTTCGTGCATTGCGGTTCTGTGGGCAGCATCGGCATGGTGAACTGGTCGAGCAGCTTGTAGGCTTTTCTTGGATACGCCGGCGGACGGCCGGCATGTTGCATCGGCATGGTGAACTGGTCGAGCAGCTTGTAGGAGAGCGGTCCGGGCAACTGTCCTACCGGATTCGTGTGCGCCAGCCGTTCCACAATAGAGGAATATGGTATGTCTTGCATGCTGATCCCTTGGTCTTCCAAAGGTGATGTATGGGTTGTGCGGTTGCTTTCCGATGCTTCCATAGCAGAAGGGGGAACCTTTTGGATACATTCACTCAACCGCTTAAGTATCCGTTTGCCACTATAACAGAGGGATGCTCATTGTGCCTGTGCTGGAGGGTGGCGGTGAGATGGTGTTGTCCGGATTGCGGACGTGCGATTGATCTTGGATGCTGCCGATGGCGATGCGCGCCGACAATGTACGGGGATATGAAAAAGTGCCCCAGATAGGAATCGAACCTACGACACCTTCTTTAGGAGAGAAGTGCTCTATCCACTGAGCTACTGAGGCAACGAGTCACCATTGTACACACAATATGGACTCGACATGACGGGTAATCGGACCTGATTGTTCGGGCTCAAGCCGTTTGACGGACGTTCCGGTGGAACGTCCGTAGGTGAGGGGAGCGGCTGTGCCGCGACGGATGCTCAGGCCAGATTGTCTTGCGTTCCTGCGGTGTTGGCCGCGGTGGCCTGCTCGGCCTGCGCGGCGTCGAGCTTGGCTCGGACCTCGCCAAGCAGGCTCTGCGCGCGCTTGGCCAACGCCTCGCCGATCTCCCACTGCCGCATGGACTGGTCGAGGTTCAGGCCGCCCGCCTCCAACGCCTGCACGGCCTGGATGAGCTTGTCGCGCGCCTCCTCGTATGGCATCTGCGCGATTGCTTCGCGTTCCTTGTCGGTCAGGCTGGATGCCGGTGCTGCTTCGTTGCTCATGTGCTACTCCTTCGTTACGGTTTTCACTTCAGACACGACGATGCCGTGCTTCAAGGTCATGGTCAGCTGGTCGCCCGTCTTCACCTTGTCCGCGTCGTCAAGCACATGCCCGTCGGCGCATTGCACCACCGCGTACCCGCGGTCAAGCGTGGATTGCGGACTCAGCGCGGTCAGCGACGCGTGCGCTTTCTCGATGGTCAGGCTCGCGTCGTCAAGAATACGGGTCAGACCGATCCGCATTCTTGTGCGTGCGTCATCAAGGAAACGCTGATGCGGTTCCAACATGGTGAGCGGCTGGGTGAGGCTTGGACGGTTCGCGTAGCCTTCGATAAGCCTGGTCTCGTTGGAGACGGTGGCGTCGATGCGCACGCGCATGCGGTCCAGGTTCACCTGAATCAGCTGCATCTGCTCATGCACGTCCGGCACGACCTTCTTCGCTGCGTCGGTCGGCGTGGAGGCCCTGAGGTCGGCCACCAAATCCAGCAGGGTCCAATCGTCCTCATGCCCGATGGCGGAAATCAGGGGAGTGTGGGCCGCCGCCGCGGCGCGCACCACGTTCTCATCGGAAAAGCCAATCAGATCTTCGAAAGCGCCGCCGCCACGCGCCACGATGATCACATCCACATCTGGATCGGCATCCAGCTGCCGGATGGCCGCCACCACGTCCGACGGGCACTGCTCGCCCTGCACGTGCACATGCGTCACCTTGAAGCCGACGACGGGCCAACGCAGACGCACGTTGGTGATGACGTCGCCTTCCGCACGTGCCTGCGGCGCGCAGATCAAGCCGATGCAATGCGGAAATTCTGGCAACGGCTTCTTGCGATCGGCGTCGAACAGACCTTCTCCCTTAAGCTTCTTGCGTAGCTCGTCGATCATGGCCTTCAGGCTGCCGCCCGCGCCGGCCGCGATGATCGCGTCGCCGCGCAACGACAGCGACGTGCGCTTCATCCACACGTTCGGCTTGCCGTGGATGATGACACGGTCGCCCTGCACAAACGGCGCCGCCGCCGCGGCGAACCGTCCGAAGCCGTTGACTTCCATAGCGATGTCCTGCTGGTCGTCGCGAAGCGTGATGTAGGCGCTTCCCTGACGACGCGTGTTGATCTGCGTGATCTGCCCGGCCACCCATACGGAGGGCCAACGTTCGACCGCCGTGTAGAACTTCTCGCTGAGCAGGCTCACCGGCCAAGGATTGTCGGCGGTGGTTTCCGACGCCAGACGGGGCAGCGGCTTCGACGTCCGCTGCGCCGTCGGTGGGTTGTAATCCGGGTTCCAAGTCATAAGTCAAGATTCCATCATCTTGCGGACAAATGGAACATATGTTCGAGTGTTGCGAATGCTCCGTGCGTGAAGATAGTACGGTGTGTGGGGCTGTGTCAAAACGACACTCCGAGATGAAATCGTTACTTTTGTCACACAAGGCAAAAAATGGCGAAATCTCGCCAAAAGTAGAATATATAGTTTCTCTAGCGGCGTGGTGACACTACATTTAGTGCCAACCTTGGCGTAGAGTGTGCATCTGTAGGTACGAACGGGCATGCGGACGAAGCATGAAACCTGGCCGGATGGGTCCGGCCCGGAAAGGAAATATACATGGAAACCCAGACTCTGGAAGGCGTTGCGACCAAAACCGAGAACGCGCCGGAAATGGTCAAGGTGCTTGTCGAGAAGCGCGACGGGCGTGTGGTCGATTTCGATCCGATCAACATCATCAGCGCGGTGAAATCGGCTTTCGCCGACCTCGACAAGAAAATCGGTCCTCAGGAGGAACGGCTGATTCGCGACATCGCCAATCAGGTCGAGGCCGAAATCAAGGACCGTTACAACGGTCCGGCGAAGATCGAGGACATCCAGAACCTCGTGGAGCATGGGCTCATCGAGGACCATCTGTACGACGTGGCCCGCACCTACACCAACTACCGTCTGAACAAGGACATCGAGCGCGCCAAGGCCACGGACATCAACGAGGCAGTGCGCCGCTTGGTGGACCGCGACGAGGCGCTGGTGCGCGAGAACGCCAACAAGGACTCCAACGTCTACTCCACCCAGCGTGACCTGCTGGCCGGCGCGGTGTCCAAGGCATCCGCCTTCTCCATGCTGCCGGACGCGGTGTCCAACGCCCACATGAAGGGCGACATCCACTTCCACGACGCCGATTACTCGCCGTTCACCGCGCAGTCCAACTGCTCGCTGCCGAACTACTGGGATATGCTCGCCAACGGCTTCACCCTCGGCAACGCGCCGATGGGTTCGCCGAACAGCATCTCCATCGCCGCCACGCAGATCACCCAGATCATGAAGGACGTGGCCTCCAGCCAGTACGGTGGCCAGACCGCCAACCGCGCCGACGAGCATTTCGCCGAATACGCCAAGAAGGACTACGACAAGTTCCTTGAGCAGGCCCACGAGATCATGCCCGACGATCTGCCGATCGAGATCGCCGAACGTCAGGTGCGCATGGCCAAGGCCGTCGAGCCGAAGCGCCTGCACTTCGAAAAGGATCGTCCGGCACTGCCGATGGACGAGCCGTTCGACAAGACGTCCGACCGTCTGCAGCAGCTGCGTGAGATCTGGGCGAAGATCCAGACCCGCAAGGCCATCTACGACGCCATGCAGACCATGGAATACCAGATCAACTCCAACCGTGTGTCCAACGGCCAGACCCCGTTCGTGACCGTCGGCTTCGGTCTCGGCACCGACTGGTTCGCGCGCGAAATCCAGCGCGCCATCTTCCTCAACCGCATCCGCGGCCTTGGTTCCGAGCATCACACCGCCATCTTCCCGAAGCTCGTCTTCACCATCAAGCACGGTGTGAACGCCGATCCGGGCGACCCGAACTACGACCTGAAGCAGTTGGCCCTCGAATGCGCCACCAAGCGCATGTACCCGGACGTCATCTTCTACGAGAACATCGTGAAGATCACCGGCTCCTTCAAAGCGCCGATGGGCTGCCGTTCCTTCCTGCAGGGCTGGATCGACCCGAAGACCGGCAAGGATGTCGAGGACGGCCGCATGAACCTCGGCGTGGTCACCGTGAACATTCCGCGCATCGCATTGGAATCCCACGGAGACAAGGACCGCTTCTGGAAGATCTTCGACGAGCGCATGACCGTCGCCCATCAGGCGTTGCAGTTCCGCATCATGCGTTGCAAGCAGGCCACTCCGGTCAACGCCCCGACCCTGTTCCGCTTCGGCGCATTCGGCCGTCTCGGCGCCAACGACAGCGTCGACCAGCTGTTCCGCAACGAACGCGCCACCGTGTCCCTCGGCTACATCGGCCTGTATGAGGCGACCAGCGTGTTCTATGGCAAGGACTGGATGCGCGACCACGACTGGGATCCGGAAGGCAAGGAATTCGCCCTGTCCATCGTCAAGCGCATGAACGAGCTGTGCAAGGATTGGAGCACCGCGGAAGGCTACCACTACTCCGTGTACTCCACGCCGGCCGAATCGCTCACCGACCGCTTCAACCGCATGGACCGCGAGAAGTTCGGCGAAGTGGACGGCGTCACCGACCACGACTTCTACACCAACTCCTTCCACTACCCGGTGTGGCTGCAGCCCACGCCGATGGAGAAGCTCGACTACGAGAAGGACTTCCCGTACTACGCGTCCGGCGGCTTCATCAACTACTGCGAATTCCCGTGCCTGCAGGCCAATCCGAAGGCGCTCGAAGCGGTGTGGGACTACGCCTACACCATCGGCATCGGCTATCTCGGCACGAACACGCCAATCGACCGTTGCTACGAATGCGGTTTCGAAGGTGACTTCGAACCGACCGAAGAAGGCTTCAAGTGCCCCGAATGCGGCAACTCCGACCCGGACCGCTGCAACGTGACCAAGCGCACCTGCGGCTACCTCGGCAATCCGGTGCAGCGCCCGATGGTGCACGGCCGACACGAGGAAATCGCGCACCGCGTCAAGCACATGAGCGGCGAAACCGGCCATGTCACCCTTGACGACGGTTCCGAACGCGAATGGTTCGAGGAAGCCAAGTAATCAATCGCAATAATCGCAAAACAACAGGCAATTCAGGAGCAACGTATGGTAAGCAGCGCCGATCCCGCTGTGTCTCGCCGTGATTTCGCGGCCGGCGAAACCGGCCGCGGGCCGTTCATTCCGACAAACCGCGCCAGCAACCCGCGCGCCGGACAATGGACGAACGCGATGAGTCACAACATGATCGCCGACTACAAGCGGTTCCTCATGACCGACGGCGAGGGAATCCGCTGCTCGCTGTACGTCTCCGGCTGCCCATTCCACTGCGAAGGCTGCTACAACTCGTCGATCTGGGATTTCCGCGCCGGCCACGAATACAACGACCGGCTCGAAGCTCAGATCATGGCCGATCTGAGCCTGCCGTACGTGCAGGGCATCACCTTCCTCGGGGGCGAGCCGCTGCTCAACACCGGCGTGCTGCTGCCGCTTTCACGCAAGATCCGTGAGCGGTTCGGCCGCACCAAGGACATCTGGTGCTGGACGGGCTACACGTGGGAGGAGCTCATGCGCGAAGGCGAAAGCCCCGACAAGCGTGAACTGCTCGAACAGATCGATATCCTCGTGGATGGCCGGTATATCAAGGATCTGCACGATTCGCTGCTGCAGTTCCGGGGCAGCTCCAACCAGCGCATCATCGATGTACCCAAGTCGTTGGAAAGCGGGCAGGTGGTGCTGTGGTCGAAACTACACGATCAGACGCGGTTCATTCCCGAAATCTACGGCAAGGACCGCGTCGCAGGGGAGGGGGCGGCTTCCTGAATGGTTTCGAACGGTTCGTGTACGGACGGTTGGAATTAGGCAAGCTGACTATATTCGTTGTCTAATTATGCGTCGTGTCGTGCGCTTTATGCGATACCGTGCCGAATTAGGCAGGGGCACAGACTACCATTACATACTTGGATAACCGGGGCAGGGCGTTCGTGTTGGCACGGACGCAACCCGGCGGATGAGAACGATAGAGGTACAGTACATGGTCGAAGCAGCAGTTACCGCAGACAACACCTGCGATACGAAGCCGTTGCGCGTAGGTCTTGACATCGGTTCCACCACGGTGAAGGCCGTGGTGCTCGATCAGACTGATTCGCTCGACGCGGTGCTCTTCTCCGATTACCGTCGCCACCACGCCAACGTGCGTGCCACCGTGGCGGGCCTGCTGGAGGACATCCACAAAGAACTTGAGGCCCGTGGCCGCGGCGACGAGCCGATTCGTCTGGCCATCACCGGTTCCGGCGGCCTTGCCTTGGCCGATAATCTCCATGTGCCGTTCGTGCAGGAGGTCATCGCCGAGACCCGCGCCATCGACGAGGAATATCCGCAAGCCGACGTCATTATCGAACTTGGCGGTGAGGACGCCAAGATCACATATCTGAAGCCGACTCCCGAACAGCGCATGAACGGTTCCTGCGCAGGCGGCACCGGCGCGTTCATCGACCAGATGGCCACCCTGCTCGACACCGACGCGGCTGGCCTCAACGACATGGCCAAGCATTACGAGACGCTCTATCCGATCGCCTCCCGTTGCGGCGTGTTCGCCAAAACCGATCTTCAGCCGCTCATCAACGACGGCGCGGCCAAGCCCGATCTGGCCGCATCCATCTTCACGGCGGTCGCCACGCAGACCATCGCAGGTCTGGCGTCCGGCCGACCAATCCACGGCACCGTCATCTTCCTGGGCGGTCCGCTGTTCTTCATGTCCGAACTGCGCGAGGCGTTCCACCGCGCGCTCGAAGACAAAGTCGACGAATTCATCGTGCCGACCGACGCGCACCTGTACGTGGCGTTCGGCTCCGCGCTGCTCGCCGGCGAACCGGACCAGCTTGAGGAGGGCCAGCATTTCGAAGCACGCACCTGCGCCGATATTCTGAAAAGCCTTGAAGACCTGAAGAATCTGCCGGCCAACACCCCCACCATGCCTCCGCTGTTCCCGACCGAAGCGGACCGTGAGGCGTTCAACAAGCGCCACCACCGCGAGCATGTGCACATCGGCACGCTGGAAGGCGCGCAAGGCCCGCACTTCCTCGGCATCGACGCCGGATCGACCACCATCAAAGCGACGCTCGTCAACGACGACCGCGAAATCGTATGGTCGTCGTACGCCACCAACGAAGGCAGCCCGCTGACGGCCGCTGTCAACATCGTCAAGCAGATTCAAAGCCAGCTGCCGGAAGGCGCGTGGATAGCACGCTCCTGCGCCACCGGATACGGCGAGGGACTGATCACCACCGGCCTGCATCTGGACGAGGGCGTGGTGGAGACCATGGCCCATTATCGCGGTGCGGAAATGGTCTCGCCGGGCGTTACCGCCGTCATCGACATCGGCGGCCAGGACATGAAATACTTGGCGATCTCCAACGGTGTGATCGACTCGATCGCCGTCAACGAGGCCTGTTCGTCCGGCTGCGGTTCGTTCCTGCAGACCTTTGCGCAGTCCATGGGATTGACAATCCAGGAGTTCACGCAGGCCGCGCTCAACTCCACACATCCCGTCGACCTGGGCTCGCGCTGCACCGTGTTCATGAACTCCTCCGTCAAGCAGGCGCAGAAGGAAGGCGCCTCGATGGAGGACATCGCGGCCGGCCTGTGCTATTCCGTGGTGCGCAACGCGCTTTATAAGGTGATCAAGCTGCGCGATTCCGGCGAGCTGGGCGACACCGTGGTGGTGCAGGGCGGCACGTTCCTCAACGACGCCGTGCTGCGCGCCTTCGAGCTGCTCACCGAACGTGAGGTGACCCGACCGAACATCGCCGGCCTGATGGGCGCGTACGGCGCCGCGTTGACCGCACGCATGCACTATTCCGACGTGGCCGACGGTCTCGACGACGGCGATTCCGCCGCTACGGAAGGTGCGAAGACGGTCGATATCGCAGGCGTCACGCACACCGCATCCAGCATCGTGTCCGGCAGCGACCTCGACAACCTGTCCATGACGTCCGAACGCGACGTGTGCAAGCTATGCCAGAACCACTGCAAGCTCACCATCACCACGTTCCAGGATGGCTCCCGCTACGTGACCGGCAACCGTTGCGAACGCGGCGGCGATTCCAAGAAGCAGCGTTCCGACAGGCCCAACCTGTACGACTACAAATACAAGCGTTGCTTCGCCTACCGTCGTCTGACCGACAAGAAGGCCACCCGCGGCGAAATCGGCATTCCACGCGTGCTCAACATGTACGAGAACTACCCGTTCTGGTTCACGCTGCTCACCTCGCTCGGCTTCAAGGTGATGATCTCCGGCCGCAGCTCGCACGAACTGTTCGAAACCGGCATCGAATCGATCGCCTCCGAAAACATCTGCTACCCGGCCAAACTCGTGCACGGCCACATCAAGTGGCTGCTCAACAAGGGCATCAAGACGATTTTCTACCCGTGCGTGAGCTATGAGGAGAACTTCGTTCCCAACACCGACAACCACTACAACTGCCCGGTCGTGGCCAACTATCCGGTGGTCATCGGCGCGAACATGCCCGAACTGCGCGAGGAAGGCGTGCGCTACATGCGCCCGTACTTCAACATGGCCAACCATGAGCTCATGGTGGACCGCATCGTCGAGGAATTCGCCTGGGCCAACGTGACCCGCGAGGAAGCCGAAACCGCGGTCAAGGCCGCCTACGCCGAAAACGAAGTGTTCAAGCACGACGTGCAGATGGAAGGCCTCAAGGCCCTCGCCTACATGAAGGAACACGACTGCAAGGGCATCGTGCTCGCCGGCCGCCCATACCACGTCGACCCGGAAATCAACCACGGCATCCCGGAGACCATCTGCGCGCTCGGCATGGTGGTGCTTTCCGAAGACTCCATCTGCGAACTGCAGCCGGGGGAGAGGCTCAACCTGAGCGAATTCCTCGCCGAAGGCGAAGAGGATCCGCGCAAGAAGAACGCGAACGGCTTCCGCCACGTCGACGACCGCAAGGTCACCAAGATGCCATTGCGCGTCACCAACCAGTGGGTCTACCATGCGCGTCTGTACGCGGCGGCCAACTTCGTCGCATCCTATCCGGGACTCGAGCTCGTGCAGCTCAACTCCTTCGGCTGCGGCCTCGACGCCATCACCACCGACCAGGTGTCCGAGATCCTGGCGGACAAGGCCGACGTGTACACCATGCTCAAAATCGACGAGGTCTCCAACCTGGGCGCGGCGAAAATCCGTCTGCGCTCGCTCAAGGCGGCCGTCGAAGAGCGTGAACGCAACAAGAAGAACGACGGATTCCGCAAGACCGGCACCGAAGCGCCGACCCCCGGTCGCCAGGTCATGCTCGACACCGTCATGAAAGCCAATCCGAAACTCACCGAAGCCGTCACGGCCGCATCCAAGCGCGCGGCGGAAAACGGCAAGGGCGAATCGCAAGAAACCGCCAAAACGCAGACAAATGGCAAGGGCGCGTCCGCACACAACTCGGCGACCCTGTCCAAGTACGCGAACCGCATCCCGTTCGGCAAGAACATGAAGGACTACACCATCGTGGCTCCGCAGATGAGCCCGATCCACTTCTCTCTGGTGGAATCCGTCATCCGCTCCGGCGGCTACAAGTTCGACATTCTGGAGCATGCCAGCCGAGAGGACGTGGAAACTGGCCTCAAATACGTCAACAATGACGCCTGTTATCCGGCCATCATGGTCATCGGTCAGCTCGTGGACGCCATTCTGGAAGGTAAGTACGATCCGGACCATACCGCGCTTGCCATCACCCAAACTGGTGGTATGTGCCGTGCCACCAACTACTTCGGACTGATCCGCAAGGCGCTGGTCGATGCTGGCTATCCGCAGATTCCGGTGATTGCCATCTCCACGCAGGGCATCGAGGACAACCCGGGCTTCACCGCAACGCCGGCGCTGCTGCATCGTGCAGTCAAGGCGCTTATCGTTGGCGACCTGCTGATGAAGTGCCTGTACCGCGTGCGTCCGTACGAAGTGACACCCGGCAGCGCGAACCAGCTGTACCGCACGTGGGACACCATTGTGCGCGAGGCGCTCGAACACCACGGTCGTTCCAAGACGGCGCGCAAGTTCATCGGCAAGGAATACCTGCCGTATCCGACGCTCGTCAAGGAAATCGTCAAGTCGTTCGACTCGTTGCCGTTGAAGGACGAGCCGCGCAAGGTGCGCGTCGGCGTGGTCGGCGAGATTCTCGTCAAGTACCAGCCGGACGCCAACAACCATGTGGTCGACGTCATCGAATCGCAGGATTGCGAGGCCGTGGTGCCGGGCATCATGGAATTCATGACCACCCGCCCGTACATTTCCGACTGGAACGAGCATTACCTCGGCATGGGCGGCAGCAAGCTCGGCTATGCGCTGATGCGCAAGGGCCTCGACCTGTATAACGCTCCGGTACGCGAGGCGATCGATCTGGCTCACGGCAAGTTCTCGCAGGATCTGCCGATGCCGGAACTGGTCAAGAAGGCCGACGAGGTCACGTCCGTGGGTGTGCAGGCCGGCGAAGGCTGGCTGCTGACCGCGGAAATCCTGGAGCTCATCGAATCGGGATGTCCGAACGTGGTGTGCGCGCAGCCGTTCGCCTGCCTGCCGAACCATGTGACCGGCCGAGGCATGTTCGGCAAGATCCGCCGACTGCATCCGGAAGCCAACATCGTGTCCATCGATTACGATCCGGGCGCTTCGGAAGCCAACCAGCTCAACCGCATCAAGCTGATGATCTCCGCGGCCAAGAAGGCGCACCGCGCAGCCGAAGAGGCGCGCAACAGCGAGAAGGCCGCTTGAATCGCCATTCTTATTTCCGTCGAACCGACGTTGGGAAACTTTCCGACGTCGGTTCGACGGTATCTGAGCCGCCAAATCGACGGCTGATTCGGCGATCGTAAAATCGATGGTCGTCGAATCGGCATTCAAATCGCCAGCCAAATCGATGGGGAATGATGGTCGGTTATCGATTTTCCGTATAGCGTAGCCTGCGTTGCGAATGGCGCTTTTCGTTAGGATGGCCACTATGACAACGCCAAAGATCACGTACGCGCACCTGCTGACCGAGCCGAATCCGAAGCATGTGGAAAGCCTTATCAAATTCTTCGAATCCGGCTGCCAACAGCGCGGCACCGGCGGTTTTGGCGTGGAAATCGAACACCTGCCGGTACATAACAGCGACGATACCGCGGTGACCTACTACGAAAGCAACGGCATTGAAGCGTTGCTCAACCGCATCCGCCCGTATTACGACGAAAACAAGGAATACTGGGAAAACGGGCGACTGGTCGGACTCGCCCGTGACGGCATCTCCGTATCTTTGGAACCGGGCGGACAGTTGGAAACGTCCATCGGCATCCTGCACAAGCCGGAGGAGCTCGCCACATTGTACGGCGCGTTCCGCCGCGAAGTCGACCCCATCCTCGAAGAACTTGGTTTCCGACTCGTCAACTATGGTTACCAACCGAAATCCAGTTACGCCGACATTCCCGTCAATCCGAAGGACCGATACAAGGCGATGACCGCCTACCTGGGACGTGTCGGACAGTTCGGTCCGTGCATGATGCGTTGCTCCGCTTCGACACAGGTCAGCATCGACTACGTTTCGGAACAGGATGCGATCGCCAAACTGCGGTTGGGCACGGTGATCGGCCCGATTCTGGCATGGTTCTTCCGCAACACCCCGTATTTCGAAGGCAGGGAGAACCCGTATCCGCTGCTGCGCCAACGCATGTGGGATTATCTCGATTTCCAACGTACGAACGTCATCCCCGGCCTGTTCGACCCGTGTTTCGGTTGGGAGGATTACGCGGTGGACGTGCTGTCCACGCCGATGATGTTCGCCGACCTGACGCACACGCCCGAAGCGCTGGCGGTGCCCGGAACCGATCTGCACCATCCGGCGTTCTACGAGAACGCGAACGACGTGTACCCGGACCGCGAGCTCAACGCGTACGAGATCAACCATGTGATCTCCACGCACTTCAACGACGTGCGTTTGAAGAACTTCATCGAATTCCGCCACTGGGATTCGCTGCCGGTGGCCCGCGCCGAGCGGCTTACTGAAATCATCGGCTCGCTGTTCTACGATCCGACGAATCTTGAACGCTTGGAAAGCTATTTCGACGGCATCCGCGAGGAGGACGTGTTCGAGGCCAAGGCGAACCTGCAGGCGCGCGGAAGCCAGGCCATCCCATACGGCAACTCGCTGGAATTCTGGCAGGAGTTTCTCGGCCTTGAGGGTGTGCTCGCCGACGAACCGGGCGACCCGAAGCATCCGGACGTCTTCCAGGCGTGACCGGCCGAGGGCCCGTCCGATGGTACGCTGTTCCATATGGTTACCGAGGGGAAAAAGCGGGTTCGTAAATCGCCCGAAGAGCGCAAACGCGAAATCATCGCGGCGGCGGGCAAGCTGATCGGCGAGAAGGGGTATTACGGTACGTCGCTCAAGGACATCGCCGACGCCATCGGCATGAGCCAGCCCGGACTGCTGCACTACATCGGCAACAAGGAGCGGTTGTTGTCGCTGCTGGTCACCGATAGCTACGACCAGCAGGGCACACCCGCCGACTTCGCTAAGTCGGGATTGCCCGGCAGCGATTCGGACGGCATGCTGTTCCCTGCCTATCTGCGGTTCCTGGTCCGGTACAATGCGCAACGCCGCAGTCTGCTGCAGCTGTACATGGTTTTGGAAACCGAATCGTTCAACGCGGACCATCCACTGCACGAGTATTTCGAAAACCGACCGGATCTGACGTGGGAGCATTACTCAAAGTTCGCATGGAAACTGCCTCCGGAAGTCGGCGGATGGGATAATATGCGGCCGATCGTACGGCAATGCATCGAGGCGATGGACGGTATCCAGCTGCGGTGGATGCGCAAACCGCCGATCGACCTGTATGACGAATGGCTCGCCTTCGAACGGTTGATTTTCCCCTCTCCGGTATGGGACGGATACCGGTAAAAAGTAGCGGCTGGTCGTATATCTAATGTTTATTAGGTAAGACACGCCTTATTTCCAAGCCTCTTGACATATGTGCGGGCAGATAATATATTTCTTATATCTAATACTTGTTAGATAAAAATCTCGACCGTAGTCAGCGAAGACGTAAGGAACAAGAAAACCATGAGTCGCAACGAAGTGGACCACATCCTTTTTGGCGCAGCATACTATGACGAATACCTCATGATGAAAGGCATCGACCGCATCGATGAGGATATGAAAATGATGAAGGACGCGGGGCTGAACGTCATCCGCATCGCCGAATCCACGTGGAGCACCTGCGAACCGCAACCGGGCGTATTCGACTTCACCTACGTGGACCGCGCGCTCGACGCCGCGCAGCGTGCCGGCATCGACGTCATCGTCGGCACGCCGACCTACGCGGTGCCCAGCTGGCTCGTCAAACTCGACCCGAGCGTGCTCGCGGTCACCCCGAGCGGCCAAGGCAAATACGGCGCGCGCCAGATCATGGACATCGTCAACGCCACCTACCGCTTCTACGGCGAACGCGTGATCCGCAAGCTCATCTCCCACGTCGCCGACCATCCGGCCGTCATCGGCTACCAGGTGGACAACGAGACGAAATACTACGATTCCGTCTCCGAGGACATGCAGCGCCTGTTCGTCAAGTACCTGCGCGAGAAGTTCCACGGCGATCTGGACGAGCTCAACCACCACTTCGGCCTCGACTACTGGTCCAACCGCATCGACTCCTGGGAGGACTTCCCGGACGTGACCGCCACCATCAACGAGTCCCTGGGCGGCGAATTCGACAAGTTCCGCCGCGACCAGGTGCGCGCCTTCCTGCAGTGGCAGGCCGACATCGTGCGCGAATACGCGCATGACGACCAGTTCATCACCCACAACTTCGACTTCGAATGGCGCGGATACTCCTACGGCGTGCAGCCGGCCGTCGACCACTTCAAAGCCTCGACCGCCGTGGACATCACCGGCGTGGACATCTACCACCCGACTGAGGACGATTTGACCGGCGAGGAGATCGCCTTCGGCGGCGATATGACCCGCTCCACCAAGGACGGCAGGAACTACCTGGTGCTCGAAACGGAGGCCCAGGGCCAGCACGGCTGGGTGCCGTTCCCGGGCCAGCTGCGCCTGCAGGCCTACTCCCACCTCGCCTCCGGCGCCGACATGGTGGAATACTGGCATTGGCACTCCATCCACAACTCCTTCGAAACATACTGGAAGGGCCTGCTGGGCCACGACCTCGAACCGAACCCCACCTACCGCGAGGCGGGCGTGTTCGGCCGCGAGATCGCCAAACCGGAAGTGGGGGAGCGGCTCGTCCACCTGAAGAAACACAACAAGGTGGCCATCATGGTCAGCAACGAATCGCTGACCGCGCTCGACTGGTTCCTCATCGAAGCCGGCTTCCCGTTCGGCGGCACCCTCAAATACAACGACGTGGTGCGCAACATCTACGACGCGCTGTTCGAGCTCAACGTGGAATGCGATTTCATCCCGTCCGACGCGCCGGCCGAACGCCTGGCCAAATACGAGATGATCGTGACCCCGGCACTGTACTGCACTCCGCAGGAAACAACCGACCGTCTGCGCGAATTCGTCTCCAACGGCGGTCACCTCGTCTCCACCATGCGCTCCTTCGTAACCGACGACGAGGTGACCGTATGGCACGACCGCGCGCCGCACAACCTCACCGACGTGTTCGGCATGACCTACAACCAGTTCACCCGTCCAAACGGCCACGTGTCCGTGGAATTCGCCGGAACGCTCGCCAAAACCCCGGCAAGCGACGCGCAGGCGCTCATCGAACTGGTCACCCCATTCGACGGCACCGACGTGCTCGCCGGCTACGGCCACTACGTATGGAAGGACTACGCCGCGGTGACCCGACACGGCTTCGGCAAGGGCGACGCCGAATGGATCGCCACCCTGCTCGACGCCGATACCATCCGAGCTGTTCTACGCGAAGCCGTGGAGCATGCGGGCATCGCCGATGCCGGCACCGCGCTCGCCGGACAGGTGACGGTGCGTCGCGGAACGAACGCTCGCGGCGAGCGGGTGACGTATCTGCTCAACTATTCCGCCGACGAAGTCACCATCGCCAGCCCGGTGTCGGGCGATGTGGTGGTCGCCCCGGTGGTAGTGGGTTCCGACGGCACCGTTGACGAATCCGCTACCGCAGCGGTCGCTTTGAAAGAAGGCGCGAAGATCGCAGCTGGCGACATGCTGACGATTGGCCGTTGGAACGTGGCCGTCATCGCCGGCTGAGCGGCAAAGCGGTGGTGGCAACGGTGACGGCGACGTGACGGCTCGACTGGGTCAGGGGATGAGCAGGTCGATGATGGCCTTCCATTCCCCGACGAAGTCGACGTCATGCGATCCGTTGAGCCAGCGCAGCTGCAGACCCTCCATCGCGGACAGGACCTGCAGCGCGGTGCGCTCCGGATCGGCGACACCGTCGCGCTCGGCCGCGAACGCGTATTCCTTCAGCAGATTGATTTCGCGCTGTTCGAAATACTCGTGCACGGGATGGTCCTTGCTTAACGCCTCGCTTTCCAGCAAGGTGTAGAGACGGACCATCTCCGGACGGTCGGCGTTGGTCTCCACGGTTCCCGTGGAAATGGCCTTCAGCCCCAGATCGCAGTGGTATGCGATGCCGTCGTCAAGGACTTCGCCGGTCACGCTCTGCACGCCAAGATGCTCGGCGATGGCGATCTGATTGGTCCGATCGGCGTATTTGAGGGTTTCCTCAAGCAGTTGTTCTTTGGATTTGAAGTAGTAAAGGAGGCCGGCTTCGGTGATGTTCTGAGCCTGGGCCACATCGCGTATGGTGAAGCCCCAGAAACCGAACTGGGAGATGAATGAGACCGTGGTTTCGAGAATCGCCTTCCTGCGATCCTCGGCGCTCATTCGCTTTCTGGGTTTGTTTTCGGTGCGGCGACGCATATGCTCTCCTTCATCTGGTGCTTACTAAGGTACAAGAAGGGGGAGAAGAAGACGATGGAAACCCTTGGAACACGCCGGATTATCGCAGACAAACGATTTGTTATATGCTTTAACTAAGCAGTTACTAGGTAATAAAAACCGGTGACTGTGAAGCTGAATGGAACAGTGTCCGACCGGTTTTGCAAACGCTTTGAGACGGCAATGACATGACGTCGACTTGTGCCTTTGCGAAAGATGGTTTACGCTGAAAACACGTTAGTTACCACATGGTAGTTAACAGATGGGGCGAGGCCGTCCCACCACCACATACACCGCTAAGGTGCGGAATCGCACACAACATAAGTTCACTACTGAAGCATGATTCGAAGGAGAGAGTTTCATGAGTGAAGCAATCGCCAGCAAGGCGGAGCGCCTTGCCGCTTACAACGCCAACATCGCCGCGGCGGAAAAGGATCCGTCGCTGTCCCCGGAAACCGGCAAGCCGCTGTCCAAGATGAACGCCGCACGTTTCGGCGCAGGCTTCCTGGTATTCGGAGTGCTGTGGATGTCCGGTCTGGGCATCGTTTCCGCAGTGCTGCTGCCCATGCACTACAAGACCATCCCGGGCGTCAACGCCGATGCGTTGGTCGGCATCGTCAACGCGTTCACCGCGGTCGCATCCCTGGTCGCCAACCTGATGTTCGGCAACTTCTCCGACCGCTCCCGTTCCCGTTTCGGCCGCCGTACCCCGTGGATCCTCTTCGGAGCCGTGCTCGGTGGCGTCACCCTGTTCCTGACCGGCACCACGCATAACGCCGTGCTGCTGACCATCTTCTACTGCGCCTGCATGTTCGGCCTGAACTGCATGATCGCGCCGATGGTCGCCATCCTGTCCGACCGCGTGCCTTCCAAGATCCGTGGCACCATGTCCGCCTTCTACGGCGCCGGCTCCACCATCGGCGCTCCGATCGGCACCATGCTCGGCGCACTGTTCATCGAAAACCTGATTCCGGGCTTCGCCGTCGCCGGCGTGCTCATGTTCCTCGGTGGCGTGGTCGCCGTGATCATCATCCCGAAGGAGCAGTCCGCAGACTTCCTGCCGAAGGACGAAGGCTCCGCCAAGGACATCCTCTCCTCCTTCCGCCCGCCGAAGTTCTCCACCGCGCATGACTTCTACAAGGCGTTCGCCGGCCGCTTCTGCATGCTCATGGCCTACCAGATGATCAACGTCTACCAGCTGTACATCATCCAGAACTACATCGGCCAGTCCGTCAAGGAATCCGCCGTCACCGTGTCCGTCGTGTCCATGATCATGATGGTCATGTCCCTGGTTGGCTCCTTCATCTCCGGCCCGGTCTCCGATCTCATCGGCCGCCGCAAGGTCCCGGTCGTCGTCGCTTCCGTGCTCTTCGCCGTCGGCATCGCCATGCCGTGGATCTTCAAGTCCACCATGGGCATGTACCTGTTCGCCGGCATCGCAGGCCTCGGCTACGCCGTCTACTCCGCCGTCGACCAGGCGCTGCTGGTGGACGTGCTGCCGAACAAGGAAGAGGCCGGCAAGGATCTGGGCATCCTGAACATGGCCACCACCCTCGGCCAGATGTGCGGCCCGGTCGTCATGTCCGCCATCGTGGTCAACCTCGGCTACAACTTCGCGTTCCCGACGTCCATCGCATTGGCCATCATCGGCTGCTTCTTCATCATGGCCATCAAGAAGGTCAAGTAAGGCAGCTGCTGTAAACCGGGGGAGACGGTCGTGCCATAGGCCGTCTCCCCTCCGCGGGACCGAATCGCCCCGCCTCCCATCCATACCAACCATCAACGCATATCCGAATTATCAACGACGATACCAAGGAACATCATGACCACCTGGATTGCAACGACGCAAGACGACAAGCTTGCCGACCGAACCTCCGACATCGAATCCACCAACGCCACCACCGCGGCCGACCTGCAGCTCGACGGCAACGAATACCAGGCCCTGCGCGGCTTCGGCGGCTGCTTCAACGAACTCGGCTGGCTGCCGCTGCAGAACGTCAGCGAAGCCGAACGCGACCAGATCATCAAGGAGCTGTTCAGCCCCGACGAAATGAACTTCACCTTCAACCGCGCCCCCGTCGGAGCCAATGATTTCGCCGACCACTGGTACAGCTACGACGAGGTAGACGGCGACTACGAGATGGAGCATTTCTCCGTCGAACACGACGAACAGACCCTGATCCCGTACATCCACCGCGCGCAGGAATGGCAGCCGAACATGCAACTGTTCTCCAGCCCGTGGAGCCCGCCGACGTGGATGAAGCGCCCGAAGGCCTACAACTACGGCCGTCTCGTGCAGACCCCGGAGAACCTCAAGGCCTACGCCAAGTACTTCGTCAAGTACATTCAGGCCTACGCCGAGCATGGCATCACTGTGAACCAGCTGCACGTGCAGAACGAGGTGTTCGCCGACCAGAAGTTCCCGAGCGCCCTGTGGGATTCCGAAGCGCTCAAGGTGTTCATCCGCGACTACCTCGGACCGGCGTTCGACGAGGCCGGACTCAGCACCGACATCTGGCTTGGCACGCTCAACGGCCCGGAAGACATGGCCTGGACCGGCGGCGGCTACGGCATGACGCTCAACAACTACAACCGCTTCGTCGACAACATCCTCTTCGACGACGGCGCGCGCAAGTACATCAAGGGCATCGCCTACCAGTGGGCCGGCCAGAACTGCATCGCCCGCACGCACGAATCATGGCCGGAGATCGAGCTGATCCAGTCGGAGTCCGAATGCGGCACCGGCGACAACAGCTGGGAGTACGCGGAGTACATCTTCCATCTGATCAACCACTACTTCCGCAACGGCGCCACCGCATACACCTACTGGAACATGATTCTTGACGACCAGGATTCCACATGGGGCTGGTGGCAGAACTCCCTGTTCACCATCACCGCCGACACGCATGAGGTGCGCCGCAATCCGGAATACTACGTGATGCGTCACTTCTCGCATTTCGTCAGGCCCGGCGCGAAGGTGCTCGGCACCACTGGCCATTTCAACTCAATGGCCATCGCCTTCCGCAACCCGGACGGCACGGTGGTGGTTGTGGCACAGAACGCCCTCGACGAGGAGCGTCCGTTCGCATTCGCCGATCCCGATGCCGCCGAACGCGGCTTCAAGGTAACGCTTGCTCCGCGATCGTTCAACACCTTCGTGCTGGACTGAGCCGGAGTGATACGGCGTCGGTTCGCGCGTAATGCCGGTTTTTCCCTTTTTCCCGGCGATATGCCGATCACCGGCGCCCTGCCATGAGATGCGCTTCCTGCCCTGTCAGCAGCGTCTCATTGTGTAGGATTGGCTCATCCGCATTACGGGGTGGGTGGAGCCTGTTGCTCTCCCGCGCGATAGTCTCAGGGAAATATGAGCAAAGAAGAGCGGATACCGAAAACGTGTTCGCAAGGTACCGGAGGAGCGGTGCGAGGAAGTGCTTGCCCTGCGGTCGAACATTACCGGCGTCGCGAGGAGAGTGTTGTGAGAAGGCTCTGATGGCATGTGCTTTGCGACGCATCCAACAAACAATTGACATATCCAGCTAGTTGCTGTGTGGTGAGCGGATGTCGTCATGGACCCCTGAGTGACAAGCTTCGAGGAGTATGAAAACATCGATTCGTGGGTGCACAAGGCTATTAGGATTCCGATTGCATGTACTTGTTCATGGGCGGCGTGGGAGACATATATCAGGCTATGTTCCCATCACTTCAAAACTGCATAGAAAACGTCTGCAGCTTCTTATTCTTCATCGGCTGATAGTTGTAGATATGATGTCTAATATATTGCAATATATGCCTCACATTCCTTCTAATCCCATAGCATTACAATCTTGCTTCATCGAAGTTCATACTGTTTGAGAGTTGTTATGCATGCATGCTGTCGTTAGTATGAACTGTTTCCTGTGTTTTTTGTCTTGTATTATTCTCCATTCACCAATGACGGAAGGAATCGGGTCATTTACTGGTGTACCGTAAGAACTTCTAATTGATTTCATGCAAAATTTGTGAATAGGTAACAGAGAAATTTCTATGTCCGTAAAGGGTATAGCATTATTTCCGGCGTATGAGATTGCCTTGTATACTGCTTCTTTCGCAGAAAAGAGTAGTCTATCCCAAGCAACAGTAGGATCATTATTTTTTAGCTTACTGATAGTTGTAATTTCATTATCAAACAAAGAAAAATGTACAATTTCTATTGGTAAAAAATAATTTTCTTCGATGTCGATTCCTATAGATCGATAATAATTGGTGTAACCTATAGCTGCTCCCACACATCCTTCGCAATGCGATAGACTGCCGATTACTCCTTCCGGCCAAACAGGTTTTCCGTATATGTCAGAAGGAATTTCACTTCTTGTAATGTTGTACTCGCTAAATGCATATCGAGCGCAAGCCCGGGCGTCTAAAGACTGCTGATAGAAACGTTGGGTGTAGCCGTTCTTTCCTTCGACGGCTTCAAACTCATGCGATTTAGGAAGATTTTTTGCATAAGTATAAATGATAGTAATATTTTCTGTATGAATTATGTTGTAGAGATTTTCTATGTAAAATGAGCTCATTTTTTGAACATTTACCGTAATTTACGATGAGAGGTTTCAGGGCCAAAGAAGCCAACAATTACCATTGCAACTATAGCTAAAACACTAATGCTTGCATATATCAGACCTTCTTGTTTCTTTGCTAGGAGAAAAGCTACAAACAGTGGCATAAAAACATTTCCTGATTTTGCGGCAGCGTTTACTATGCCGACGCAGCGGAAACGGATTCGTGTTGGAAATAATTCTGGAACATAAACAGCTGTAACAGAGGCGGTGAGTACATACAAAAACAATACTAAAAAGAACCCTAATATTATCGCTGAAATTGTTGTTGATTGCTTTGCGTAAGCTATTCCTAGAATCGCTGTCATCAGAAAAGCTGATACAATCATCTTCTTCCGGCCTATCCTATCAAGTAGAAGTAGGCCTATTAAGCAGCCAAAAGGTGCTCCAAGCATCATTAAGCTACTTGTTAAAAGTGAACTCGATAAGCTGATTCCTTTTGAAACTAAGATTGTTGGTACCCAAGTTGTGAAAGCGTAGGAGCATACGTTTGTTGCGACTGCTGCTACAACACCTACAGTAAGCATAACGAATAAATTATGATGTTGATCGCGCTTCAGTAGCGCAGTCCCTTTTGATTTGTCGTTATTTCTATAATTTGTTATAGATGCACTGTTTAACTGTTCCACAATAAGAGCTGCTTTCTCATACCGTCCTTTGCTGATTAGCCATCTGGGTGATTCAGGAATGTCCTTACGAAAGAACCAAAGCACAATGGCCAATATGCCCACAACAAAGAAAACTACACGCCAAGAAGTGTTTGGGATTACCAGAGCTGATAGGAGAATTGATGTAGGTAATCCACAATTAGCAACAAGCGAGACTAGTCCGCACCACCTTCCACGTCTTGCCACGGGTGCAAACTCATTAATGAAAGTAAACCCAGTCACTATTTCTGAGCCAAGACCGATTCCTGCAAGGAACCTGCAGACTATCAGCATGTCCATATTAGGAGAAAAAGCACTGAGTACAGTAAATCCACCGAAAAGTAATAAGTTAACTTGATATGCTACTTTTCTTCCTTTGTAGTCTCCTATTAGACCAGCAATTAAAGAACCGATGAGTAGTCCTAAAAAGTTTGCTGAAAGTAGCATGCTATTTTCTTGAGCTGTCGACCATTTTGATGCAGTCAGGCTACTTGCTACCGCACTTCCCGTATAGACGCCAATGCTGGCTTCCAACATCCCTAGCGATACTAGTATCACTATTTTATGGAAGAGTCTAGATTCGATAGAATTGTCGATTCTAAATAACAGTTCGTCATTTATAGAACCTGTTGCAAAATTAGTCACGATCGTTCCTCTGTATAGAGGCAATTTTTAATCATCATATCGACTCTTTATAAGATAATTAGAACGTTGAATAATTTCAGATTCATTCTTGCCGGAAATAAGGAATTTCCTGTCGGAATCGACAGAATTGTGAGCGATACCTTTTTTCTTTCCCACAGATTCCAAAACTGCCCAATCCGGGATTTCTTTTTCCTTCGGCCAGTTCAATCCAGCGGTTTCCAGCAGTATGCCATATTGGGATGATCGTGTGATGCTGGTATCCGCATCGACAAGGCCAAGTTCCAGTAGGAAGTTGGCCTTGCTCTGATCCATGCCATAGGCGGCTGTCAGCTCCTGTTTGATGAGTCCGCCTCCTCTGCGTGCCGCCATTTCCCCGAATATGAAATCACCGGTCTCATTCTTATAGAATTCGATATGCATCACATTGGGAATCGTCTGATCTTTGAAGGATTCAATGAGTTGCTTTGTCAGCCGGAGCAGTTCGGAATAGTCGGCGTCGTTCTCGTCTAACATTACGGAACCGGTGTTTTGTTTCTCGAAATCTAGTGGCGGGACAAGATATCGTGACGGTGAAATCAGGATCGAATCGGAATTGATATAGACTACATCCACATGGTAGACGGAACCGGAACAGTATTCTTCTAGATAATACTGGTTTGAATGTATGTTTTTGACAAATTCCGGCTTGGTGGCTAAGACAGACAGGTCGTCTTTCGAATGTAGTATCGTAATGCCCGCGGACCCTGCGCCCCAGCGAGGTTTGAGAACAACCGTCTTCCAACGGTCGAACGCCGAAATGATGTCTCCGAAGCTTTTGCAGGAGGTGTAGGGGATAACCTTTAATCCGGCATTAAGGGCCGTCTGCTTCATCGTGACCTTGTCTCGACAGCGCAGCGCCAGTTCATACTGCAAACCGGGAATGCCAAATAGACTTCTCGCCTCTGCAACCCTCAGTACATCTTCCTCTGAGCTGGAAATTATCCTGTCTGGTTTAAATTTCCTAACAATATCGAAGAATTCCGCGGTAGCGCTATCGGAGGAATAATCAGAAACTACGATTTCCTTGATGACGGAATTCGGCCAACTATGGTGTGCGGCCCGATCGTTCGAGGTGAAAACCATGACCTCTAAACGATTGAAACGTTCTTGGATTTCTTCAATCCATTTTGGATAATTTGAGAAAGATTTGGGTTGTTGCATCAGCAGTACTTTCATATTATTCCCTTTCTGGTGTATTTGCTAAAATATGAGATGTTAAAAGGAGATGATCCTTAAAAAATTCTAAAAATTGTCTTATCTTCTCCCTACTGAAATACGCGGTGTTGCATGAGACGCTAACTTTGGCCTCATCGTTAAAATATTGTGCCCTCACTTCAATTGGATAACCATATGAATATGGATACGTGCTTCCTCGGGTTAAGTTTGTTGAAAGTGGAGATACTTCGTTCTTATGGGAAGAGCGCGTTACGTTCAGAAAGAATGTGGGACAAGCTTCTGGATATACATGAGGGGAGTTTGCTCGGAATGAGTTCCAGGCGGTCTCTTGCTGTAACATTTCTTCATACTCCGCATTAAGGACGACCAACTCTTCATCGACTGAATTAAATCTGCCGTGTTGGTGGAAAAATGGAATCGAACTGCTAATCCAACCTGTCATTGAAGGAAGAACAGGACAGTCAACTTGTTCGCGCCCATTTCGAGTTACGTCGATAACAATGTTGTCAAGGTTGAGACATTCTGACGCTGCATTGGTCAACGCTGCTAAGGATATTTTATCTAATAAGCCATATTGTTCCCCATCTCTTTCCTGCAGCAAACGAATAGAGCGATCTCTAATATATAGTGGTGGCGAAACTGCGGGACTATTCCCATCGCTTTCGCGATACCAAGAAGCGGAGAGACTGTCATGTCTTTTAATATCGGGAAGTTTTTCTATCTTTTTTCTTCCTTTGTCGGAGTTATAAAAGTCCTCCAAGAACCCAGCATACTGCAGGAATCCGGGAATCTCTTCTACCGGTTCAAATATGCTGCTTCCAGTTCTTTTTGTTTCTGCCAATTCTTTTAATGCAGACTCGTATTCATGAACGGTCAATGCGTCGCATGCCCAGTGGTGGATAACCAGTACTAATAAATGAGTATCGTGGTTAGTGAAATAATGGAGCACGGCAATAGGGCCGTCCTCAATGTTTAAAATTGAAGCTGATGCTTCAAGAGTCTCATCAATCTTCGACTGGATATCATCAGTTGGACCAAGGTCAATAGTTTTAACCATAATAGGCTCATCAATCTTGATGAGATTCGGATGTTGCTCTCGACCTTTGAAGGATAACCCGTATGAGATTTCTGGGAACTTTTTTATCAGCATTTCAGTACAAACTTGCAGATTAATTATTTTGTTCATTTGAACGCTAACTGCAACACTTTCTACAAAGCTATGTGAAGTAGTTATGTTATGGCTCAGAAATCGTCTTTGAGATGGAAGGACTCTGAACTCCTTCCGACCGGGCGTACAGGTTTTAGGTATGCTAAATGCGTTATCTGTTTTAATAATGACTGTTTTCAGCTGATTTACGGTAGGATTTTGGTAAACATCTCGTACATTTAGAAATTGGCCTAAGCGACGCATCCTCGAAACGAACTGTACAACTTTGAGACTATTCAACCCATGGGCAAAAAGATTGTCATCGCCATCAATCTCTTCGTCCAATAAATTAGATAAAACCTGAGTCATTGTAGGTTTTTTCAATTCTCGTAACTGTGCAAGTTTATTATTGCAATTACGTATGCTCATTTTTTTCAAATAATTGTTTTTAAGTAAAATTCTATCAATCTTTCCGTTGCTGTTAATTGGCAGTTCGTCCAGCAGTAAAATATTTGAGGGAATTGCGTAGTTTGGCAGTACAAGATTTAAGCGATTTCTGAGGGCGTCGATACTATCAATCGGAGATTGGAGAGCGTTTTTAGGCAAGAAAGCTACAAGCCGGGTTTCGGAATCTGACTTAATCGCGCTCACGCAGGATTCATGACCACCCAAAAAAGCGTTTATATGGTTTTCGACTTCTTCTGTCTCAATTCTGTAGCCATGGATTTTTATCTGATTGTCAGCTCGCCCGATGAAGGATATCTCCCCAGCAGGTGTTAGTGATACGAGATCGCCTGTTCTATAACTTTGAAAGCCAGTAGAGTTATCGGTAAAAAATTTATTTTTTGTTAATTCGATATTATTTATATAACCAAATCCAACGCTAGGGCCCGCGACATATAGCTCCCCAGTACGCTCATTCTTTTTCTTTGTTTGCACCCAGACTTTGGTTCCGGGGAGTGGTTTGCCCAATGTGATTTCTTCACCTAGTTTTAGCTTTTTTGAAAGACAATAGATAGTGGTCTCGGTGGGGCCGTAAATATTCCATATTTGATTGGCTGTGCTCAAGTTTTTGAGTAGTAGATTTGGCACATTTTCGCCACCTAATATCAGAGTGGCGTCCGTTTGGGGTATCCAACCTCCCATTGTCATCATCGTAAACATAGTTGGTGTTCCGGTAAAACAATTAATCTGCCATTTTTTAGTAGTCTGTTCAAAATAATCTGGATTTTTGGGTATTGATTTGTCGGCGATACAAACAGTGCCGCCAGCTACAAGAGGTAGTAGCAGCTCGAAAATAGAGAAATCGAATGCGGGAGATGCTACGGCTAGTAATTTTGTACTATTGGACACATTAAAACGTTCAATACTGTTTTTAAGTACGTAATCCAATGAGGATGCGGTAATAACAACGCCTTTGGGAGTTCCTGTTGATCCTGAAGTAAAAATAAGATATCCACCACCTGAAGGTACAGGGTCTTTTTTAGGGCGGCTTCCATCGTTGAGCTGTGGGACTATTCGAAGAGTAGAGTCTTCGGTTAACTTCGCACTTGCGCTGATATGTGCTTGGTCGCAGACTACTTGTTTACGCTTTTCAGGCCATTCTTCTTCTAATGGGAGATAGAATGATCCTGACATTAAAATTCCCAGTAGAACGACCACTCGTTCTTTACATCTACCGACATTTACATTTATCACTGAGCCACAAAGATGCTGCTCTTCTATTTGTGTTGATATACGTTTGGCTTGTTCAACTAATTGCGAGTATGTAAAAGTTCCATTGCTATCCTTAACAGCCTCGCTATTGGGATGTTTAAGGGCATTTGTCAATATCTTCTCAAGTATGAATAATCTTTGTGGATGCATGTGACTTCTCCTTTAGTGACGGATGATTCTTTGCCCGCGTTTTCCAATTTGATTAGTGACGACTGCGGGTATTATTCCCACCAACGCCAGTGCGCACCAATACCAAGCTGTCATTCCTGCAGGACGTAGTGCCGGAACGATCCAACCGCCAAGGAATGAGCCTGCCGATTCGCCAATGGCTGCAATTATCAGCCGATAGTTCAAAATGTCCACCAAAGGTTTATCTGGCTGTGCCTCTACCAGAGCAATATTGATTAATGGCGCATAGATGCATTCTGCAATGGAGAACACAGCCAAGGATATAATGCATATCCACCAGTACGACGAGACTCCGCAGGCGAATAGTGCGAAGGAAATTCCATAAATCCCTAGGCTTTTGATGATGAATGAGGTGGCATTCTGCCCATTAGCCATGCCTCGCGAGATGAGTTTACTCACGGGCATTTGCAGTGCTATGACCGATATGGCATCAATGGAATAGAACAATCCTCTTATGACTGGGCTATCGGATAACGAGTGGAATTCCAATGCCATTCCCGCAAAAAGCTGACCATTCATTATGCTGCCCACAAACACCGCCAGGATGGCAAGAACCGTACCGGGACTTTTCAACGAGTCTGTAATGGTCTTCACGATGGAAGAGGTATTTTCTTTGCTGCTTTTCTCATTGCGTATGAAGACATGATGAGTCAGCACTATTGGAGTTAGTAAAGCAGAAAAAACATAGAGTCCGACGATGACTATAACAAAGAGCGTTTGTCCGAAAGCCTTATATATGTAATTTGAAGCTAGAGGCCCAATTGCGGATCCAAGATTGGCTGTCATGGTCACTAAAGCAAACAAAGCGGCCTGAGACTTTTTATCCTTTACTCTAGCGATGATATGCCCTCTGAGAGCAAAATTAACCAGTGAGAGACCAAGTCCCAGCAAAGCCAAATCCAAAAAAAGGAAGCCGATAAAACCACCCATTGCCGGCTGCAGCAGCAAAAGTGAAAAAACTATGAATCCGAAACCGGTCTCAGTGAGGGATACCGTTGATGAACGCTCAATCAAGCCACCTATAAAAACAGTACTGCCCCTAGAAAAAAGGGATAAAACTCCAAGTGCTAATCCAACACATAGTGATGACGTTGCAGAAACTTGACCGGTAAGGATAACCGAAAGAAGGGAGAAAAGTCCGCTATATGCAGCACTATTCAAAAAATAATTCACTGATATGGAGCTATTCTTACTATCGCTCGGCTTCTCCATCTGAACGGACCTTCTTTTATGCTTTATAAATAATGTCTCCCCTCATGCTAGTGGTCATATGGGAATTGTTCATTGGTATGTCCAGATGTAGGGGTGTTTGGTTTTGACGTACTTGGGGGTGTCTGTTTCAAAGTTCCTCATCGGCGTGTTATCTTGTGGGAATCGACGGCATGGGGAAGTCGTGCGTTCCTTCTCAGCCGGCCTGCAGCCCCTCGCCGTAGGATGCCTCGAACTCCAGCAGCGGAGTGTCGAAGATCCGCATCACGTATCGCATTCCGGCACCTCCATCAATCGATCTTATATATTCAAATATAAAGGTCGATGGCGGAGATGGGGTGCCGCCGAGGTTGGGTTGCGTGTGGAACGGAAATGTATTACGATATAACTAAGTAGTTACTAAGTAATAGAAACTGCATGACGTACGAAGGAGTGCACATGAATCCCGACTACATCAAAGGCGTGGACCTCGGCAACTGGCTGGTGCTGGAGAAGTGGATGAATCCGGCGCTGTTCGACGGCACCACCGCGGACGACGAATACTACCTGCCGACGCAGCTCGACCCGGCCGTCTACGAGGCCCGCATCAAGACCCACCGCGCCGAATACATCAACGAACGCGACTCCGCCACCATCAAATCATGGGGGCTGAACTCCGTGCGCATCCCCGTGCCGTACTTCATCTTCGGCGACCGTGCACCGTTCATCGGCTGCATCGACGAACTCGACAAAGCCTTCAACTAGGCCGAAAAATACGGCCTGACCATCCTTATCGACCTGCACACCGCGCCGATGAGCCAGAACGGCTTCGACAACGGCGGCATCTCCGGCGTGTGCAAATGGGCGCAGCTGCCCGACGAAGTCGAATTCGTGCTGTCCGTGCTCGAACGCCTCGCCAAGCGGTACGGCCATCGCCAGGCGCTGATGGGCATCGAGATCATCAACGAGCCGAACACCACCACCTCCTGGCCGATGATGAATGTGACCGAACGCTACAAGGCGGTCGACCCGGAGCTCGCCGAAGGCACCGGCCCGATCGCCTTCGACTGGCTCAAGGACTTCTACGTCACCGCCTACCACCGTCTGCGCGACGCCGACAAGGGCGCGCTGCCGACGGACAAGGCCGTGGTGTTCCACGACGGCTTCGACATCGAGCAGTGGAAGGACTTCATGCGCGGGTCCGATGGCAGGCTTGCGCCGGAATTCGAGAACGTGGTCCTCGACACCCACCAGTACCTCATGACCGCCGAAATGATGGGCTGCCCGCAGACCGTGGAAGGCTACGACGACTTCGTGAGGAACACCTACGCGCCGATGATCGCCGAGATGAGCGAATACTTCCCGGTGATCGTGGGGGAGTGGTGCCTGTTCAACTCCGTCGGCTGCGGCGTGGACACCCACGGCGGCCAAAGCGTGCTCAACGGCGAGGAAGGCGCGCAGGCCGAGACCCTGACCGCCGAACAGAAGCGCTCGCTGTACCAGGGCGTGGCCGAATCCCAGCTCGCCGCATGGAGCAAGGGCAGCGGCTTCTACTACTGGAACTACAAGCTGCTCACCGGCACCATGGTCGGCGTCGCCGTCACCGATGCCGCGTTGCATGAGAAGACTGCCGACTTCGACTTCTTCGACTACGAGGCGGACAAGACGAAGCCGGTCGACTGATCCCGCCCATCCGGCCACGATCATTCCGAAACCCCAATCCGGCCGTGGTCCGATTCCAACCGGCCGCGTGGCTGATTGCGGGACGCATACAATGGGCCAAGGAACGTTGCGTTCCTTGGCCCATTGGGCTGAAATAGGGGTTTGGTTTGGGCTGTTTGGTTTTTGAATGGGCGGAAACGGCAGGTCGGGCGAAACCCCGCGTGGAAAGGCGGTGAGACGCATGGTGCTGGGCATCGACGAGCGAATCAACGGCGTGAACCTCGGCAACTGGCTGGTGCTGGAGAAATGGATGGATCCGGAACCGTTCGTCCGCACTGCCGAAGATGACGAAATCTGGATGCACCGCACACACGGCGCCCTCTGGTCCGAACGGAATCTCGCCGAGGAACTGCGTCGGCACCGCGACGCCTACATCACCTTGGAGGATTTCCGCATCATCGCCGACCATGGGCTCAATCTCGTGCGCATTCCCATACCATATTTCATCTTCGGCGACTGGCCCGGACATCCGGGCTGCATCGCATACCTCGACCGCGCGTTCCGTTGGGCGCGGGAGACGGGACTGAAGATCATGATCGACCTGCATACCGTGCCCGGCTCACAGAATGGTTTCGACAACGGCGGTCTGACGGGCGTGTGCAAATGGGCGCAGAATCCGGACTTGGTGGAATACGCGCTGAATGTGCTGGAACGATTGGCCCGCCGATATCGTGACGAGCCGACCCTACACAGCATCGAAGTGCTCAACGAACCGGTGAGCTGGTCGGTGTTCCATGGCACGTCGAATACGGCGAAGGACGTCCGCGAGGCCTCCGGCAGCACGCATGTCCCACTGCGCTTTCTGAAGCGCTTCTACCGTGACGCCTACGCTCGGTTGCGCGCCATACTGCGCCCGGAAACCATAATCGTATTCCATGACGGCTTCCGACTGCTCCGCTGGGGCGACTGGTTCCGTCGCGCCGGCATGCGCAACGTCATGCTCGACACCCACCAATATCTCATCGCCATGGAGGAGCCGTTGTTCGCGGGGCCGGCACGCCGACTGTACCTGCAATCGCGGCACCTGCCATGGCTGTACCGAATGCTGGTGGGTGCGCGCGAAATCGCCATCCGTTCGGCGGCCCGCCATATCCCCGTGCTCGTGGGCGAGTGGTGCGTGGAGAACCGGTGGGCCCCGCGCAGCCAAAACCGGGCGGACGCATACCGCCAAGTGTCACGGTTGCAACGCGCGGCATGGGACGCATCAGCAGGACAGATCTATTGGAGCTACCAGCTTGCACGCTCCGCGAAACCGGGCAGTGGTGAGGGAAAACCGCCGCGAGATCCGCGCAACGGCGGCAATCTCGAGGCATGGGACCTGACCCGCGTATGGCGTCACGGATGGATTCAAGCGGATGCGCCCCACGATGACGTGGCATCGGCGCCGTCAATCAACGACAATTGACGCAAAGGGCATTAGACTCGGAGTCATGGCAGAGGAAGAGACTTCGAAACGTACCCGCAAATCGCCACAAGAGCGTCGTGCGGAAGTGCTGGATGCGGCGGTGCAGCTCATCAGCGAACGCGGATTCAACGGCATTTCCATCCAGGACGTGGCCGATCGCGTCGGCATCTCCAAACAGGGGGTATTGCGTTACGTCGGCAGCAAAGACAACATGCTGGCGATGGTATTCAACGAATACTACGGCCAAACCGGCACTCCGGAAGACTTCTTCGCTTCCGGCATGCCCGGCAGCAATCCGACCGCGCCGTTATTTCCCGCCTACCTGCGTTATCTGGTGAAGCACAATTCCCGCCGGCGCATGATGGTGCAGCTGTTCACCGTACTGTCGGCCGAATCCCTGAACCCGGACCATCCGCTGCATGATGAATTCATGGAACGAATGGACAACATCTGGGCACATTATTCCCGTTATCCATGGTTGGTTCCGCCGCAACTCGGCTCATGGGAGGAAAGCATGCGGCCGGTGGTGCGCAAGGCCATGGAAATCATGGATGGCATTCAGCTGTGGTGGCTGCGCGAACCGGAAGTGGACTTGTGTGAGGAATGGTCCGAAATGGAGAACATGCTGTTTCCCGCACCATTGTGGGACTCCTATCGCTGATTCCCGCCGATGATCCGCATATGATGATCCGCATATGAATTTGGGGGCAGTTTGATGGCTGCCCCCAAAAAGTCTCCGGTAGTGGCCGACCATCGATGACGATCGCCGACCACTACCAAGCTGGAACCATTCACGCCACGGTGAACGTGGTCCGCTTGAGATCCTTGCGACGGCTCGAATGGCCGATCAGCACCTCGAACTCGCCCGGCTCCACGATGCGGTTGGCGTCCGGGTCGACGATGGTGCAATCCGCGACCGGAATATCGAACCCGACGGTCTTGGTCTGGCCCGGCTCGAGCTCCACGCGCTGGAATGCCTTGAGTTCGCGGTCCGTCCAGCTGTACGAGGTCACGATGTCGCCGATGTAGACCTGCACGACTTCGGTGCCCTTGCGCTCGCCGGTGTTGGTGAGGGTGATTTCGGTGTGCACGGTGTCGTCGGTGGTGAACGTGCCGGAAGCCGGAACGTTCGTGATTGTCGGTTCGCCGTATTCGAAGGTCGTGTAGCCGAGGCCCTCGCCGAACGCGAACGCTGGATCCTGCGTGAGATCGGCATAACGATTGCCGTGCTGGCCACGGATCTGGTTGTAATAGACCGGCAGCTGGCCCGCATGACGCGGGAAGGTGATCGGCAGACGTCCGCTCGGCTCGGTCTTGCCTAGGATGATCTCCGCGATGGCTTGGCCGCCCTTCATGCCCGGATTCGGTGCCCACATGAACGCGCTGACACCATCGGCCGTGGATTCGTCCACGATCACGCCATTCGTGCCGATCACGCATGCCGGCATCACCTGCGGCTTGGAGCTCATCAGTACCACGACCAGCGGCTTGCCGGTCTCGCGGGCCACGTTGGCAAGCGCTTCGAGCATGGCGTTCTGTCCTCCGAGCAGTTCCAGTGTGGCGGTGGAGCAGGTCTCGCCGACCAATTGCACCACATCGCCCACAACGGCGACAACAAGGTCGGAACGGCGTGCGTTCTCCACCGCCTCATCCAGCAGTTGCTGGTCGAACTTGGCGGAGACGGCGAGCTTCGGACGAGGCTGGCCATCCGGATAGAACTCGCCTTCCGGATCGTCCACCAGGTCGATGATGTTCGTGCCGCGCGAATACGCAACTTCGCATCCTTCGGGCGCAAGCTGCTTGAATCCATCAAGGATGGTGGTGATCATGCCGCGCGGCTGGCCTTCCGGCATCCAATTGACCTGGCCGGAATTGCCGGCCCAATCGCCCAACTGTTCCTGGGCGTCGTCGGCCAGCGGGCCCACGACGGCGATGCGCTTGCCCGGAGCGGCCGAGAACGGCAGTGCGCCATTGTTCTTGAGCAACGCCACGGATTCGCGTGCGATTTGCAGGTTGAGCTCTTGATGGGCTTTGGAGCCGATAACCGTCTTGATGCGCTCCTCGTCCGGCAGACGCGGATCTTCGAACAGACCCAGGCGGAACTTGAGTGCGAGAATGCGGGACACGGCTTCGTCGATCAGCGACTCGTCAAGCAATCCGGTGCGTACCGCTTCGATCGCACCTTCGTAGAACTTCGGCGTGGTCATGATCAGGTCGTTACCGGCCTTGACCGCATCCGCGGCGGCGTGCGCGTAGTCGGCCTTGACCTTCTGCTCCCACACGGAACGGCCGACGTTGTCCCAGTCGGTGATCAGCGTGCCCTGGTAGTGCCAGTCGCCGCGCAGCTTGTCGGACAGCAGCCACTTGTTGAAGGTGACCGGCACGCCGTCGATGGATTCGTAGCCGAGCATGAAGGTGCCGCAGCCTTCCTTCGCCACGCGTTCGAACGGCGGCAGGAACCACGATTCCAGCTTGCGATGGCTCAGGTCCGCTTCGGAAGCGTCGCGGCCGCCCTGCGTTTCGGAATAGCCGGCGAAATGCTTGGCGCAGGCCAGGATCGCGTCCTTGGCGAGCGGCTCGCCGGCCTTGGCTCCGCCCTGATATCCCTTGACGATGGACGAAGCCATTTCGCCGATGAGATACGGATCCTCGCCGAACGTCTCGTCCACACGGCCCCAGCGGGTGTCGCGTGCGATGCACAGCACGGGGGAGAACGTCCAATGCACGCCGGTGGTGGAGACCTCCTCGGCGGTGGCGCGGCCCGCGGCCTGGACCTTGGCCGGGTCGAAGCTGGTGGCCATGCCCAGCTGGGAGGGGAAGATGGTGGAGCCGGGCCAGAAGGAATAGCCGTGGATGCAGTCGTCGCCGATGATCAGCGGAATGCCGAGACGGGTCTTCGTGTTCACGGTTTCGACCGCGCGGGGCAGGTCCGCGGGGGAGGTGTGCAGAATCGAGCCGACGTGCTTGTTGACGATCAGGTCGTCCAGATCGCCGCTGCGAGCATCAAGCTGCATCATCTGGCCGACCTTCTCTTCGAGGGTCATGCGTCCGAGCAAATCGGTGATGCGCTCTTCGGCAGGCAGGTTGGGATTCTTGTATGACAGGTCGGTGGTGTTGGTCATGGATTGCTCACTTTCCTCGTTGAAGCGGTGTCCTTTAATTACCACTTGGTAGTTTACTATGATTTAGGTGATTTCACAAATCGACGCAGCGCATGTCGCGCATATTGCGGGCATCGCTTGTATGGCCGGTTTTGCAATGATTCGTCGGGGTGCCGCATCGGTTCCGCGCGTATATGCGGTCGGGTGGTGCCTAGGACCTGGCGACTGCTGACAAGGTCCGGTTTTTCCGTAGGTGGTTTTCAGACTCCGTAGGTGATTGGGGTCGGATGGTCACTGAAGGAACGGCTCAAATACGGCCGTTTCTCATCGCCGATGCCGCAGATGACCGCCTACGGAACGGCAGAGCCACCTACGGAACGATGCCAGCTACGGGGTTTGCCATGGCGAAGGGCCGTTCCTTTTCGAAAAACCGGTGGAGAGATTGAAACCCTCGGAAAGGAACGGCCCTTGCGCGCCTGTGAATGCGTGGTCCTACGATCCGCCGGCGGCTACTTCACCTTCTTGATGAACAGAATCACCACGGCACCGATCGTTACGGCCGCGATGGCGATCGGGAATACTAAGAAGTAGCCGCCGGTGGCCACCACGATGGAGGAGACGACAATCGGCGCGATAACCTGTCCGAGTGTGTTGGCGAGGTTCAGGATGCCGAGAGCCTTGCCGGCCTCGTTCGGGTTCGGTAGCACGTCGACGTTCAGCGCCTGATCGACCACCATGTAGATGCCGTATCCGAGGCCCATGAGCGCCGCGTAGACGAACATGGAGAACTGGGACTTGAGCACCCACGGCACGGCGATGCCGATGGCGATGATGGTGGAGGAGACGAACACCGGTAGCTTGCGCTTGCCGATCCTGTCGGAGATCGGGCCGGAGACCAGGGGTACGACGAGGGGGACGACCATGGTGATCACGGCCATGGTGGACACGGTGGAGGCCGCGGCCTTGTCGTCCTGTCCGATGTACTTCATGCACACATACAGCTGGTAGCCGACGATCATGTTGTAACCGAAGATGAGCATCAGACGTCCGACGAGCGCCAGATAGAAATCGCGCGCGCCCTTGGTCGGCGGGCGGAACTGCATGGCGATCTGCCTGATGTCGAATCTCTCGGCGTCGGCCGTGGCCGCGGACAGTTCGCGCGGGAGCAGGAGCACGGTGCCGATGCCGCACAGGCACCAGTAGATGGTGTCGATCATGAAGCCGGTCTTCGGAGCATCGATGAAGGCGGAGCCGATGATGGTGCCCATGGACTGGCCGACGATCTGGCCCGCGCCGTAGAATGCGGACATGGAGCCGCGGTATTTCTGCGGAACGCGGTCGGACAGGATCGCCACGCATGGCGCGATCATGCAGTTCAGGCTGATCTGCAGCAATGACCAGGAGGCGACGATGGTCGGCAGCGTCGGGGAGATGGAGGTCAGGTAGAATCCGATGCCGGCGATCGGTCCGCCGATGATGATCCATGGCGTGCGCTTGCCGAAACGGCTGTGGGAGGCGTCGGACAGCGAGCCGAAGATGACGTTGGAGATCAGGGCGAAGATGATGCCGATGGAGTTCATCGTGCCGAGGATCGTTTCGCCCTGACCGATGCCGAGCGTGTTGAAGCGGGCTGGGAGCAGCACGGTGGATCCGATGGTGCCGGACATCATGAAGACGATGCAGAAGAAGATGAAGCCCGCGCCGAAGCGTCCAAGATTCAGTTTGCTTACCGGTTTACCGGTGTCGGGAGTGAGTTCCTCGGCGGTTCGTCCCTCGGCTGGAGCGTCTTCTTCGGGGCGATCGCCGTGATGATCCCGTTCGGCTACTGGTTCACCTTCGCGAATACGCATGAGATCGCGTCCATGAAACCGGGCGATGGCGTGGATGGGCGCGCCGGCAGAATTCCCGTCGGCGACCATTTCAAGGCGCTTGCGCGCAACAAGTACTGGTGGCTCACGCTGGGGCTCAACTTCGCGCTGTGGACCTACAACGGCATGGCCGCCTACATCGCCAAGTACGTGCTCGGCAACTCCAATCTGATCGCCGTGATCGGTCTGGCGACAGTGATCCCCATGGTCATCGGCCTGCCGTTCGCCGGACCGCTCGTGGCCCGGTTCGGCAAACGCAACGCCTCGATGGCCGGCCTGGTGCTCGTCGCCGTCGGCAGTCTGCTGGTGTTCGTCGATCCGAGCAACCTGTGGGTGTTCTTCGTCTCCATCATCGTGCGCATGGTCGGCATCATCCCGATGAACGCCGCGCTCAACGCCATGAGCGGCGACGTGGTGGAATATGGCGAATGGCGCAGCGGCGTGCGGTCCGATGGCATCGTGTTCAGCTCGTCCAGCTTCTCCATGAAGGTGGCCATGGGCGTTTCCTCGGCCGCCATCGCGTGGATACTCGGTGCCAGCGGATATGACGGCTCGCTCGCCGTGCGGTCCGATGCCACCGTCTCCGCCATGGTCAACACCTTCGTGTGGGTGCCGGTCGCCATGGTCGTGGTTATGGCCGCGCTGCTCTTCTTCTACGACCTCGACAAGCGCGTCGACCGGGTGGGCGGGGAGCTCGCCGCCCGTCGCGTGTAGCGCAAAGGCCATTGGGATTTCCGTGGAGTCCGGGCATGCATCCAGTGGGTGCGCGCCCGGACTTGTTGGCGTCGGGTTGTGAAAACATGCCTTGAAGACTGATGGGCCAAGGCTGCGATCCCGTTGTCCGGAGCACCCATATACTTACCTTTAGTAATGACTATTAGTAACGAATAGGGTGCCATGGTGGAATCGCGAAGCGGGCAACGACAACTGTCCCTGGACGACGTGCGTGATCTGATCGACGTGTGCTGGATGGCGAAACGCATCACCGAAGCGTTGCCGGAACTGCCGAAAAACATGAAGCCTCGTCACGTGCATGTCATCGACGCCATCTGGAATCTCAATCATCGTGCCGGATCCCCGGCTCCCGCCGCACGGGTCAGCGGCATCAGCGCCTTTCTGGGAGTAACCGCACCAAGCATCACGAAGCTTGTCAACGAACTGGTGGTCAAAGGCCTTGTGGTCAAGCACGCATCCGAAGCCGACGGCCGTGCGGTGACGTTGAGCCTGACCGCAGCCGCCGAGGAAATCCGCGAACTGTACGTGCACCAGTTCCATGAGCATCTGCGTGGCGTGCTGTCCGGCATCAGCCCGCAGGACGTCGCCACCACGGTCGCCACGCTGCAGGCTATGCATCGGCTGATGGACGCGGACCGGGGAGGGGAATGGACCACGAAGGTGGCCGACGCCTGGCCGGCACGTGTCGAAACGTTGATGGCGGGCGGCGATCCTCGATCTCATACGGCGGAGAAACGGTAGGCCGGAGGGCCATCGAGCCATGCGACAAACGATGCGGTCACCCATGACGAAAAGGAAGGAGTCGCAGATCATGACGGAACGCGAACAGCGGCGGGAACAGCCGGCAAAGGCGATGCGGGAGGGGCCACAGCCAAGCAGATATATGAGCGAGGGCAGACTCACCATCGTGGTGGTGGCGCTTGCCATCCTCACCTTCCTCGGCATCCTGTCCGAAACGTCGCTCAACATCGCGTACTCCACGCTGATGGGGGAGTTCGCCATCTCCGCCGACGTGGTGCAATGGCTCACCACCGGCTATCTGCTGCTCCTGTCCATAGCCATCCCCACCTCACCGTTCATGGTGCGCACATTCCCCACCAAGGGGCTGTTCGTCACTGCCGTGGCGCTGTTCTCGGCAGGTACGGTGGTCGGCGCGCTCGCCGTGAACTTCCCCATGTTGCTCACCGCGCGACTCATCATGGCGTTGGGCACGGGCGTCTCGCTGCCGTTGCTGACCAACATCATCCTGGAGAAAGCGCCGTTCGACAAGCGCGGCATGATGCTTGGCCTGGTCAGTCTGGTGACCTGCGCGGCCCCGGCCATCGGCCCGGTGTTCGGCGGGCTCGTCATGGAATTCCTCAACTGGCATTGGATCTTCTACACGATGATCCCGTTCCTGCTCATCTCGCTCGTGCTGGGATGCGCTACCGTCCCCGACATCCGCCACGGCGGGAAGGGGCATCTGTCGGTGCCGTCGCTGGTATTGGTGGCGGCCGGTCTGGCCGGCATCATCGTGGCGGCGAGCTTCTTCGCGCAGTGGAACGGCGACTGGCGCTTCTGGACGGTGCTTGTCGGCGCGATCGTGGTGCTGGGTGTGTTCGCCGCCGTGCAGCTGAAGATGGAGCATCCGCTGGTCGAGGTGCGCACGTTCGCATTCCCCGGATTCACATTGGGCATGCTGATTCTGCTGATGTCGTCCGGTGGCGTGCTCGGTGTGAACTTCCTGCTGCCGATTCTATTGCAGCGCGGACTCGGCCACACCAGCATGATCGCCGCCCTGATTCTGCTGCCGGGAGCCGTGGTCGGCGCGATTTCCGCGCCGTTGATCGGAGGTGCGCTGAAAGCGCATTTTCCGCCGAAATTCATCGCCTGTGGTTTTGTCGGCGTGGCCATCATGGATATTGTGATGATGCTCGGCGGCGCGCATGAATGGGCCGTCGCGATCGCCTACGCGCTGTTCATGGCCGCATCCGGATTCGTGCTCGTGCCTGACCAGACGCATGCGCTGAACCAGCTGCCGGCCGCGATGAACGCCGACGGCTCCGCGGTGATGAACACCGTGCAGCAGCTCGCCGGCGCCATCGGCACCGCGGTCGCGTCCACGCTGATCGCCGAATTCTCCGCAGTGAACCGTGTCGCGGGCATGAAGTCCGCGGCCGCCTACGTCGCCGGGTTTTCCACCAGCATGTGGGTGTTCTTCGGCATGGCCGTGACGGGTGAGATCCTGGCCCTGCTCATGTTCCGCTTCTCGAAGCGCGCCGCATAGCTGGTCATGCGCGGTGGAAGGCTTCACTTCTGTCGTTTTTCGATAGCTTTGATAATTTTGATATCGACAATGCCAAACATATTCGCAAGCGGTTGCTGGATGCATATGTCATTCGTCAGACCGGTTGCGGCGAAGTTGATTTCGCGGTTCCGCTTTTGCGTGAATACTTACCGTAAGCAGATGTGAAAATCTAGTTCAGGCGAGTGGCCTGTTGATGATGACCCCAAAGTAGTCCTCAATACCGGTGCAACAGGCGGGGTTCCTGTTCCTCATTGATGAGGTCTCGATGAGCATTCGCGCGCGACGCTCAGCAGCCCGGCGATCGCGGCGCAGGTGGCCTTCACGTTGCGTTCCGTGTCGGTGAGCAGTTCCGGCAGAGCGGCTGGGCCGGGTGCGATGCCGAACGTCGCGATGATGCCGGCTTCGTTGAGCGCGGCGGTGACGTTCGGATCGCGCGTCACTTTTCCTCCGATGGCGATAACCGGTTTTCCTTGCGATTTCGCCAGTCGCGCGATGCCGCTCGGTACCTTGCCGTACGGCGTCTGCCCGTCGATCGACCCTTCGCCGGTGATGACGACATCGGCCCACGCGCACGCCTCGCGTGCATGCAGCAAATCGAGCACCAACTCGATGCCGGGGCGCATGGTCGCGTTGAACAGGCCCAGCATGCCGCCGCCGGTGCCGCCCGCCGCGCCCGCGCCCGGCTTATCGGTGATTTTTCGACCGTTCAGTGCCGTGATGGCGTCGGCGAGCCTGCCCAAACCGCAGTCGAGCAATGCGGCTTGTTCCGGATTCGCGCCTTTCTGCGGCGCGAACACGGCGGCGGCGCCGTCTGTCCCGGTCAGAGGATTGGTGACGTCGCATGCCAATACGATCGGGATGTTTCGCGCGTCGTCGGGAACCTCGGTGTCGTCGATGCGGGCAAGCCGGGGGAGTGCGCCGCCGCCAAGCGGCAACTCGCAATCGTCCGCATCGAGGAAACGATGGCCGAGCGCTCGGGCCAGGCCAGTGCCGCCGTCGGTGGTGGCGCTGCCGCCCAATCCAAGTACGATGCGTTCCGCTCCGGCGTCGATCGCGGCGCGAATCAGCTCGCCGGTGCCGAAAGTGGACGCCGCCAACGGATCGCGGTCGGCGGGGGAGATGCGCTCGATGCCGCTCGCCGCAGCCAACTCGACCACCGCGGTGCGAGGATTCTCTCCATTGTGAGATGTTCCGAAACCGCCCTCGCCAAGGAATCCATATCGTGTGATGATCGGCCGGCCCAGCGCGTCATGCGCGTGCTCCGATCGCAATTCGCCGCCGGTTGCCTGGACCAGCGCGTCGGTCAATCCCTCGCCGCCATCGGACAACGGCATCATGCGGCATTCGGCGCCGGGATCGCCGGCCGCCACGCCCCGGCGCATCGACTCAGCCACGGCCTGCGCGGAAGCGGCTTCCTTGAACGAATCCGGTGCCAGCAGATATTTCATGGTCAGCGGTAGCCCTCCCACTGTGGCAGGGGGAAGAGCACGTCCTCGCAACTCGCCCACATTTCGTTCAAATCGCGCCCCGGAACCCGCAGCCAACGCAGCTGCGCGCCGTCCATCATCGCGAATCCGGAACGCAGCACCTGCTCGGCGTCAACGCCTTCTGGCACATGCCAGCGGATGTTCGCGGCCACTTCCACGATGCGTTCCTCGCGTTCGGCGAAATAATCATGCGCCGGATGGTCGGGATTGAGTGCCTCGGCGCTCAGCGTGGAGAACATGTGCACCAATTCGGGACGTTTGGCGTTGATGGACACCGTCCTGCGCCACATTTCGGCGATAAGCGGACGCTCGTCGCGCACCATGCCGGCGGTGACGTCCTCGGTCTCACGGTCGTACATTTCGTCGAGCACCGCGTGCAGCAGCCCTTCCTTGCTGCCGACGTAATGCAGCACGCCCGGTTTGGTGAGGTTCACCATGGTGGCGATGCGCTGCAGCGACGTGCCGTAGTAGCCGAGCGTGCCGAAACATTCGACCGCCGCGTTGAGAATCGCGCTTCTGCGGTCGACTTCGTCGTTGGCCATAATGTGCTCCCGTCGTTGCTGGAGGTTATTGGAATATGCAATTCACTTTACGGTCGGTCGGTTTCTTTTCCAAAGATGATTGGCGTGTTGAGGATTGTTTTTTGATAAAGTACCTACCAATCGGTAGGTAGGGAATTCGGGGTTGAAGTCCCGCCGCGAAACAATCGCGAGACGGCCGAGAAAATAGCCGAAAGGCACCAGAAACACAGAAGACATACGAAAGAGGCAGCTCATGAGCGACACCGCTTATCCTTCCGTCAACGACCTGACCCTCGAAGAGAAGGCGTCCCTCACCTCCGGCGGCGACGCCTGGCATCTGCAAGGCGTCGAATCCAAGGGCATCCCCGGCTACATGATCACCGATGGCCCGCACGGACTGCGCAAATCCCTGGCATCCAGCACCGGCGAAACCGATCTGAACGATTCCGTGCCGGCCACTTGCTTCCCTCCGGCGGCCGGCCTGTCCAGCTCCTGGAACCCCGAGCTCATCCACAAGGTCGGCGAGGCCATGGCGGAGGAATGCATCCAGGAGAAGGTGGCCGTCATCCTCGGTCCCGGCGTCAACATCAAGCGCAATCCGCTCGGCGGCCGCTGCTTCGAATATTGGTCCGAAGACCCGTATCTGGCCGGCCATGAGGCCGTAGGTATCGTCGCCGGCGTGCAGTCCAAGGGCGTGGGCACCTCGCTCAAGCACTTTGCCGCCAACAATCAGGAGACCGACCGCCTGCGCATCAGCGCCAACATCTCCCAGCGGGCGCTGCGCGAGATCTACTTCCCGGCCTTCGAACACATCGTCAAAACCGCCCAGCCATGGACCATCATGTGCTCCTACAACCGCATCAACGGCGTGCACTCCGCGCAGAACCACTGGCTGCTCACCGACGTGCTGCGCGACGAGTGGGGCTTCGAGGGCATCGTTATGAGCGATTGGGGCGCCGATCATGACCGCGTGGCATCCCTCAACGCCGGCCTCAACCTTGAAATGCCGCCAAGCTATACGGACGACCAGATCGTCTACGCCGCCCGAGACGGGCGCATCCAGCCCGAACAGCTCGACCGCATGGCCCAGGGCATGATCGATCTGGTGAACAAGACCCGTGCCGCCATGAGCGTCGAGAACTACCGTTTCGACGTTGACGCCCACGACGAAGTGGCCCACCAGGCCGCCGTCGAATCCATGGTGTTGCTCAAGAACGATGACGCGATCCTTCCGGTTGCGAAAGACGCCAAGATCGCCGTCATCGGCGAATTCGCCCGCACTCCGCGCTACCAGGGCGGCGGTTCGTCCCACATCACCCCGACCAAGATGACCAGCTTCCTCGACACCCTCGCCGCGCGGGGCGTCGACGTCGCGTTCGCACCGGGCTTCACCCTCGACCTCGAACCGGCCGATCGCACGCTCGAAGCCGAAGCCGTCGAAACCGCCAAAAACGCCGACGTCGTCCTCATGTTCCTCGGCCTTCCGGAAGCCGCCGAATCCGAAGGCTTCGACCGTGAAACCCTCGACATTCCAGCCAAGCAGGTCGAACTGCTCAAAGCCGTCGCCGCCGAAAACAAGAACATCGTCGTGGTGCTGTCCAACGGATCCGTCGTCTCCGTGGCATCATGGGCGGGCAACGCCAAGGGCATCCTCGAATCCTGGCTGCTTGGCCAGGCGGGCGGTCCGGCGCTTGCCGACGTGATCTTCGGCAAGGTCAGCCCGTCCGGCAAGCTGGCACAGACCATTCCGATGGACATCAACGACGATCCGAGCATGATCAACTGGCCGGGCGAGGAAGGTCACGTCGATTACGGCGAAGGCGTGTTCGTCGGCTACCGCTACTACGACACGTACGACAAGGCCGTCGACTACCCGTTCGGCTTCGGCCTGAGCTACGCGACCTTTGCGATCGACGGCGTGAACGTCGCCAAGACCGGCGCCAACACCGCACACGTCACCGCGACCGTCACCAACACGTCCGACGTGGACGCCGCCGAAACCGTGCAGGTCTACGTGGCTCCGGGCAAGGCCTCCGTGGCCCGCCCGAAGCATGAGCTCAAGGGCTTCCGAAAGGTGTTCCTCAAGGCCGGCGAATTGGCTGAGATCTCCTTCGATCTGGACGAGCGCGCCTTCGCCTACTGGTCCGAGAAGTTCGATGACTGGCATGTCGAAGCCGGCGAATACACCGTCGAAGTCGGCACGTCCAGCCGCGACATCGCCGCCGTGGCCGTCGTCACGCTCGACGGCGACGGCAAGGCCCTGCCGCTCGACGAATGGTCCACGTTCGGCGAATGGGCCGACGATCCGGTCGGCTCCAAAATCGTCGCATCCGTGTATGCGGAAGGCGAGGCCGGCAATCTGCCGCAGCTGCCCGACAACGACATGATGCGCATGTTCCTCAAGTCCATGCCGATCAACTCCATGCCGATGCTGATGAGCGACGGCGGCAAGGCCATCACCGCCTTCATGCTCGACGAATACGCCAAAATCGCCGAAACCGCCGAATAAGACGGATTGACGTAAACAAGACGTAAGCAAAAGGAGTTTCAAGGATTTAGACCGAGGATGTGGCCCGCGAATGAACCGGTGCGGACCACATCCTCGGCTTTTTCATACTTGGTTTCGGCTTGTTCCGAGCTTATTTTTGGCTATTTTTAAGCGATTTTGCGATTACAATATTGCGCTCGGTGTGCTGCGATCCGGTTCCGTCACACACGACACGCTGAATGTTGCATATGCAACTGTTGTATGTACAACGTGTTATCGTATGTTCCGTGAACGATATACAGAACGATGGAACGGCTTCGGTGAACCCCGCGTTCACCGAAGCGTGGGACCGAGGCGCATGCAAGCCGCCGAGCGTCGCCATCCGATCGCTGCACAACGTCATCAACCGGTATCTTGCGGTGACGCGTCCTATGGAAGTGGAGAGTCTGAGCGGTGGCAACATCGACATCATCACCTTCCTCGCACGCCATTCGGAACGAGAGATCTTCCCGCAGGATGTGGAACGCCGCTTCGGCATCACCCGGTCGACGTCGAGCAGAGTGCTCGCATTGATGGAACGCAAAGGGCTTATCGTGCGCGAATCCGTGCCGAGGGACGCGCGGTTGAAGAAAATCGTGCTCACTGACAAATCGCGCGATATAGCCGAGGCGCTGCGAGCCAACGCCGTCGCCATGGAAGGCATTCTTCTTCAGGGTTTGAGCGATGACGAGATCCGCGAATTCATGCACGTGCTCGACGTGATGCAAACCAATCTGGTCTCCACCGGGCTGATCGGCGACGAAAGCCGCTACTCCAGCCTGGCATTGTGCGAGGCGGAATCGCGGGAACGGCAATCGCGGGAATGCGAATCGCAACCAACTGTACGGAAAACATCACAGGAAGACGAAACAGGAAAGGAAGAGTAAGTGAGCGGAACAAACGTGACAACGGCTGCGGTGCAATCGCAGCCAAAACAAAAGCGGCATCTCGTACGCACGCTTGGCAAATCGCTGCGTGAATATAGGAAGCCCAGCATTCTCACCCCGATATTTGTGGTGGTCGAAGGTGTTCTGGAAATCCTCATCCCCACGGTGATGGCGTCGTTGATTGATGAAGGCATCACCGGCAAAAGCATGCCCGCCATCGTCAAATTCGGTCTGATTCTTCTGGCGTGCTCGCTATGTTCGCTCGCGGCTGGCTTCCTTGCCGGTAAGTTCGCCGCGATCGCCGGCGCTGGATTCGCCAAGAACCTGCGTCATGACGAATTCGAGAAGGTGCAGGGCTTCAGCTTCACCAATATTGACAAGTTCTCCACCGGCTCGATCATCACCAGGCTCACCACCGATGTGACCAACCTGCAGAACGCCTATTCCATGATCATTCGTCTGGGTGTGCGAGCCCCGATCATGATGATCGTGGCGTGGATCTTCTCGTTCCGCATCAGCCCGTCCATTTCCTTGGTGTTCCTGGCGTGCATCCCTGTTCTCGCCTTCGGTCTGTGCGGTCTGGCGGTGTACGTGCACCCGGTGTTCGAGCGCGTGTTCCACACCTACGACAAGCTCAACAACGTGGTCGACGAGAACCTTCAAGGCATCCGCGTGGTCAAGTCCTACACCCGCGAATCGCATGAAATCGCCAAATTCGGCCGCATCTCCCAGCGCATCTACAAGGACTTCAGCAAGGCCGACCGTGTGATGAGCTTCAACAACCCGCTCATGATGGTCTGCGTATACGTCTCGATGATTCTCATCGCATGGATGGGCGCCAAGCAGATCGTGGCCTCGGGCAATAATGCCGCGCTGGGGCTCACCACCGGCGACCTGACCGCACTGGTCACCTACGCCATGCAGATCCTCATGGCCATGATGATGCTGTCCATGGTCTTCGTCATGTGCATCATTTCCCAGGCGTCCGCGGAACGTATCTGCCAGGTGCTCAACGAGGAAAGCACGGTGACCAACCCGGCCAACCCCATCAAGGAAGTGGCCGACGGGTCCATCGAATTCGACAACGTCGACTTCCGCTACTCTGATAACTCCGAAAAGCCGGTGCTCGACAATATCAACCTGAAGATCCGTTCCGGCATGACCGTCGGCATCGTCGGCGGCACCGGTTCCGCAAAATCCAGTCTGGTGCAGCTCGTGCCGCGACTGTACGACGTGACCTCCGGCTCGCTCAAGGTCGGCGGCGTCGACGTGCGCGACTACGACATGGAGGTCCTGCGCGACCAAGTCGCCATGGTGCTGCAGAAGAACGTGCTGTTCTCCGGAACCATCGCCGAGAACCTGCGCTGGGGCAACCCGAACGCCACCGACGAGGAGATCCGCCACGCCTGCCAGCTCGCGCAGGCCGACGGCTTCATCCAGGAGTTCCCGGACAAGTACGACACGTACATCGAACAGGGCGGCACCAACGTCTCCGGCGGCCAGCGCCAGCGCCTGTGCATCGCACGCGCACTGCTGAAGAAGCCGAAGATCCTGATTCTCGACGATTCCACCTCGGCCGTTGACACCAAAACCGACAAGCTGATCCGCGAGGCGTTCCACAACGAGATTCCCGACACCACCAAGATCATCATCGCCCAGCGCATCGCATCCGTGCAGGAATCCGACATGATCCTCGTTATGGAGGAAGGCCGCATCACCGCATCCGGCACCCATGAGGAACTGCTGCGGACCTGCGACGAATACCGTTCCATCTACGAATCGCAGACCAAGAACCAGGCCCAGCCTGAGGAACTGAAGTGAAAGGAGGAACGGAAATGACTAAGAACAACGCTGAAAAAACCATACAGACCAAGCCGGGTAACAAGCCGGGCGCAAAGCCGCCGATGCAAAAGGCCGCCCCCGGAACCACCAAGCGCATCTTCGGCTACATCTTCCAATACAAGTGGCATGTCGTGGCGATTGTGCTGTGCATCCTGATCGGCGCGGCCGCACAAGCCGGCTCCGCGCTGTTCCTGCAGTCGCTGATCGACAGCTACATCCTGCCGTTGGTCGGCGTGAAGAACCCCGACTGGAGCCCGCTGCTGCGCGCGCTGACGCTGATGGGCTGCCTCTACGCCGCCGGCACCTTCTGCAGCTGGCTATGGCAGTGGCTCATCGTCACCGTCGAGCAAGGCACTCTGAAGAAGATCCGCGACGACATGTTCGCACACCAGCAGACGCTGCCGATCCGCTACTTCGACACCAACGAGCACGGCGACATCATGAGCCGCTACACCAATGACACCGACACCCTGCGCCAGGCCATCAGCCAGTCCTTCCCGCAGATGTTCTCGTCCGCGATCTCCGCACTGGCCGCACTGGTCTCCATGCTGTGGCTGTCGGTGCCGGTCACGATCTTCGTGCTCGTGTTCGCCGCGATCCTGTTCGTAGTCGTGCGCGCCATCGTCTCCCGCTCCGGCCGCTACTTCGTCAAGCAGCAGATGTGGATCGGCGACGTGAACGCCTTCGTCGAGGAATCCGTCAACGGTCAGAAGGTCATCAAGGTCTTCAACCATGAGGACGCCACCCAGAAGACCTTCGACGAGAAGAACGAGGAACTGTACAAGGCCTCCGCCGAAGCGAACACCTGGGGCAACGTGACCATGCCCGTCGTAGGCAACATGGGCTACATCCTCTACATTCTGCTCTCCATCGTCGGCGGATTCATGGCGCTCTCCGGCATGGGCAACTTCGGTCTCGCCGGCGCGGGCAAGCTCACCCTCGGCGCCCTCATCTCCCTGCTCACCCTGTCGCGCTCCTTCGTCAACCCGCTCGGCCAGGTCTCCATGCAGTTCAACATGGTGATGATGGCGCTCGCCGGCGCATCCCGCATCTTCCAGCTGATGGATGAGAAGCCCGAGGACGACGGCGGCTCCGTCACACTCGTCAACGTCGAGCTCGGCGAAGACGGCCGCACCATGACCGAAGTGGACCACGAAACCGGCCATTGGGCCTGGAAGCGTGAGGAAGGCGACGACGGCACCCGTTCCCTGAAGGCCGCGCAGTCGCTGAGCCCGAAGGCCGCGGAAGTGGCAAGGAAGGCGCGCGAGAACGCGATCACCTCGCCGGACGGGCGCCTGACCCTGCTGCAGGGCGACGTGCGTTTCACCGACGTGACCTTCGGCTACAACCCGGACAAGCCCGTGCTGCACGACATCACCTGGTTCGCCAAGCCCGGCCAGAAGGTCGCGCTCGTCGGCGCCACCGGTGCCGGCAAGACCACGGTGACCAACCTGATCAACCGCTTCTACGACATCCAGGAAGGCATGATCCTGTATGACGGCATCTCCGTCAAGGGCATCCGCAAGCCCGACCTGCGCAAGTCGCTCGGCATCGTGCTGCAGGACGTGAACCTGTTCACCGGCACCGTGATGGACAACATCCGCTATGGCAAGCTCGACGCCACCGACGAGGAGTGCATCGCCGCCGCTAAGCTCACCAACGCGGACAGCTTCATCCGCATGCTGCCCAACGGCTACCAGACCGTGCTCGAAGGCGACGGCTCCGGTCTGTCCCAAGGCCAGCGCCAGCTGATCTCCATCGCACGCGCCGCAGTGGCAGACCCGCCGGCCATGATCCTTGATGAGGCCACCTCATCCATCGACACCCGCACCGAGGAAGTGGTGCAGGCCGGCATGGACAACCTCATGAAGGGACGCACCGTGTTCGTGATCGCGCACCGCCTGTCCACCGTGCGCAACTCCGACGTGATCATGGTGCTCGACCATGGCCGCATCATCGAGCGCGGCTCGCACGACGAGCTCATCGCGCAGAAGGGCGAGTACTACCAGCTGTACACGGGCGCCGTGGAACTGGAGTAAGGCTCCTTCTGCTTCGTTCCTGTCCCGTTCTTGGTGAATTGGACAGGCTGAACGGTAGTGTTCAACGAATGCAAGGGCCGTGCGGAAGCCACATATGTGGCTTCCGCACGGCCCTTGCGCATATGGCTCCCATGAATCGGCGGGCATGACCTTTTACGCAGGGTGCGCCCGCTGTGGCTTTTCATGGATTCCCCGAATCAATGGCGAAAAATCCATTGCGGGGACTACTCATGCGGTTCCGTAGGCGGTTTGGGTGTTCCGTAGGTGGTTGGTCAGAGTATCGGGGTTGGAGAAAGGCTTTATTCTGGCCGTTTTCATGCTGGGTATTCAGACCCAACCACCTACGGAAGCGAAAAACCACCTACGGAACTAGTCCAAGCCGTAACGGTGACTGGCTATCGCTCGGGCGACCATGCCGAACAGTTCGTTCAGCTTCTGTTTGGATGCCAAATGCTCGCGGGTGGCGACAAAAGGCGTGAATCCAAGATCCCTCAGCCGGTTGCGCTTATCGAGGTCATACATCCAGCGGCCGTGGGTGTAGTGGTAATTTCCGTCGTATTCTATACAGACGCGGTCATCCGGGTAGGCGATATCCACCTTCATCGTGCCCGAGCCGCGTATGTGGTCAATGATCTCATAATTGACATGTGCCTCAGGCAGCCCGTAGGCATCGCTCTCCAAACGAAGCACCGTTTCCTGCGGGGAATCAGTACCTGGTTTGGACAGGCGCAAGGCCTTTCTGCATTTGGCGCTCCCAATGAATCGCGGCGCACTCCGGATGTAGTCGGAGAGCTCATCGTGAGTGCAGACGCGTAAATCGGGATTGGCGCAAGTGAGCCAATCCATGGCGATCACCAGACTCCGTTCGTCGACATAGGGCGCAATCTGGCAGACCGCCTGCATCGCGGAGACGCTTGACACCAATTCGTCGGCGTGCACCACGTCTACGCCATGCCTTGCGTAATGGAATTTCATCCCCTGGATTTTCCGCAGGTCACGTTGCCGGCACACCGAAACGTGAACGAGCTCCGAACCATATCCGGGTAAATAATTCATGGTGGCAATCATGCCATGCAGCTCCAGCGCTGTGCCGTGGCTTACATAGAGTGGAAGCGAGGAGCGTGACCTTATCCGCGACAACACCTGCCTGCATTCAAGATGCCGTCTCGCCGCCTCCTCCCGTGCCTGCTCTAATGTGAAAAATGTATTGTGTCCAAAGCTTTCCATGCGCTGACGGTATATGGAAAGCCGGCAGCCCCGCAACCGTCTCCGTGAAAAATGTGGATATGTGTATGGTTCCATCCGCAGCATCACCGGGGAGAGGCCTGATGTATACGCGTCCGGTAGAACCGATGCGGAGCGTGGCGTCATCGAGGGGTGGCTCACATGGCAAGTCGGCCACGCAGAAGGGCGGGCGCTTCCAGCCGCAGGCCCGTGGGGCTGACGGTGACCGCGTTTCTCCACGGTGTCAGCCGCGTTTGGAACCCTGCCGACTGATGCCACCTTTATGACCGGTCGCTTTGAAAGGCAGACCGGCGTTGCCGAGTCCTTTGCTCCGCATGTTCTGCAGGGCAAAGGATTTTTGTTGTGCACGCAGTTCGTTCATCCGTTCCGTGGACTGATGCGCGATTCGCGGTTTCCGTGATTGCTCTGGCTGTGTCATGTCTATAAGAATACGTTCGGTAATGTAGTATGATGGATTTAGTAATGCTTTTACTAAAATCTGATGAGGCATCCATGGGAGGGCGAGGGAGCGATGGCGACCATCAAGGAGATTGCGAAACGTACGGGATTCTCGCAGGCCACGGTGTCGCGTCTGTTGAATGGCGATCCGACGCTGTCCGTGCGTGAGGAGACGCGTCGCGCGATCATCCGCGCCAGCGAGGATTTGGGATACAGCGCCCAGGCCAAGCGTATCGTCATTCCGCACGAAGTAGCCTTGTTGGACAACGAGGAGTCCGACGAAACGCTGCGTGATTCGTATTTTGCCGATTTGCGTTCGGCGCTGGAACATAACGCCAAACAGCAGCGTATGGAGCTCACTGTTTTCCACAGTCTTGACGAGATGTTGAATCAGAAGGGGAAATTCGATGGTTTCATGGCTATCGGCGCCAATGTCATAGCCGAAAGCGACCTTGAGAAGTTGCATGAGGTCATGTCATACGGTGTGTTCATCGATGTGAATCCCGCACCGAGCCTGTTTGATTCCGTGCAGCCCGACCTACAGCAGACCATGCATGACGCGGTCGAAGCATGTGCGAAGGCTGGCATGAAGCGTGTCGGATTCATCGGCGGCAAGGGGAGGCTGACGAATTTTTATGAGGTGGACGAAGAGGGGCGTGCCACATATTTTCGGCGTGAAATGGGCCGTTATGGTCTCGACCTGCGTGGACTGGTGTATTCTGACGGCTTGTTCACCGTGGAGAATGGTCGCAAGCTGGGGGAGCAGTTTATCCGTGACCACAACGGCGCACTGCCTGACGCAGTTATTGTTTCGGCGGACATCATCGCGGTCGGCGTGCTGCAGGCGTTCAACGCGGTTGGTGTGATTGTGCCCCGCGACATCAGCGTCATCAGCATCAACAACCAGGCGATCGCCCAGCTGACGTCGCCGCCGTTGAGCACTTTCGCAATCGATCAGAACGAGCTTGCGCGCGTTGCGATTCTCACCTTGGCTGATGCGATTGCCAGCAAGCGCACAGTACGGCAGCATGCGTACCTGTCGACGACGCTGGAAGTGCGAGATAGTTTCGTGCCGGCGCAGCCGAAACGTGAATCGCGGCCAAAATTGCAGACCCGATCGAAGCGATCTGCCCGGTCGAAACGGGCTGCTTAGCGTACGTATGTGCGGAAAAATATGAAAGGCGATTGATGATGCTGCGTCATCAATCGCCTTTTGTTTGTCTACTGTCGGCTAAATACCGCGAATCGCACACAATATGACATGTATATGTGCAGAATCGCACAAAATGCGACACGCCCAATAGTGCACAACGCAGATGTTAAATTTTACTAAACAGGGGTAAAGGGATATACTTAACTCATGCGAAATCAAATGATGATTTCCGATTACAGCTTCAATCACAACTTCTAAGGAGAAGTACGATGGCAGAATCCAATGTCGCAGCCGCACCGAAGGAGACGCAGCAGTCTGCGAAGCCAACCAGGAAAGGCAGTCTGCTGTCCCGCGTGGCCTATTCATTCGGCAACGTCGGCCAATCCGCCTTCTACAACGCGCTGAGCACCTACTTCATCGTCTACGTCACCAGCTCGCTGTTCTCCGGGGTCGACAAGGCGCTCGCCACCAAGCTCATCGGCGTCATCACCGGCCTTGTGGTTGTCATCCGCATCGCGGAGATCTTCATCGATCCGCTGCTGGGCAACATCGTCGACAACACCAATACCAAATGGGGGCGCTTCAAGCCGTGGCAGCTCATCGGCGGCACCGTTTCCGCCGTTCTACTCGTGCTGGTCTACACCGGCCTGTTCGGCTTGGTGAACGTCAACACCACGCTGTTCATCGTGCTGTTCGTCATCACCTTCATCGTGCTCGACGTGTTCTACTCCCTGCGCGACATCTCCTATTGGGGCATGATTCCGGCGCTGTCCTCCGACTCCCATGAGCGCTCCACCTACACCGCCCTCGGTTCCTTCGGCGGCTCCATCGGCTACAACGGCCTGACCATCGTGGTCATTCCGATCGTCACTTACTTCAGCTACATCTTCACCGGCAAGCATCAGGAGAGCCAGAGCGGCTGGACCTGCTTCGCCATCATCGTGGCCATTCTCGGCGTCCTCACCGTGTGCTCCGTCGCGTTCGGCACCAAGGAAAGCTCCAGCACCCTGCGCACCAAGGCCGAGGACAACGGCGGCCCGCTCGCCGCGTTCAAGGCTCTCGCACAGAACGACCAGCTGTTGTGGGTGGCCCTGTCCTACCTGCTGTACGCCATCGCCAACGTGGCCACCACAGGCGTGCTCATGTATCTGTTCAAGTTCATTCTGAACAACTCTGCAGCCTATTCCATCGTCGGCGTCGTCTCCGTCGTCGCGGGCATCGTTATGGCTCCGCTGTACCCGATTCTGAACAAGCGCATTCCGCGCCGCTACCTGTACCTCGGCGGCATGGTGCTTATGGTCATCGGCTATCTGCTGTTCATCATCAACCCCACCAGCCTGCCGGTCGTCACCGTCGGTCTTGTCTTCTTCTATCTGCCGCAGACCTTTATCCAGATGACGGCCATCCTTTCCCTGACCGATTCCATCGAGTACGGCCAGCTGAAGAACGGCAAGCGCAACGAGGCCGTCACCCTGTCCGTCCGTCCGATGCTCGACAAGATCGCGGGCGCGTGCTCGAACGGCATCGTCGGAGCCGTGGCCATCGCTGCCGGCATGATCGGCAACGCCACCGCAGCCGACATGACCGCCGCGAACATCCGGATCTTCGAGATCTGCGCCTTCTATGTGCCGCTCGCGGTCATCATCCTGAGCGCGGTCGTGTTCCTGCTCAAGGTGAAGATCACCGAGAAGATGCACGACGGTATCGTCAGGCAGCTCGAGGCTCAGCTGAACGAAGGCTGATTCGCCGCCGAGCGCGATCGTCTTCGGTCGATTCGTGGTCGGCCTGCCGATTGTATTTCGATTGTTTTGCGATTACGAAAGCCGCATGGTGGACACCGTGCGGCTTTTCGCGTTTCTACGTTCGTACGGCGTGCTAGGCTGACGATTTGAAACGAAAAGCGATGATCCGTCATCAGCGGGGAGTTTCCGGAAGAACGGCCGACGCTTTCTGGCGAGGCTTAGTAGAACCGGCGGGGTCGGCCCGAACAGCCGAATGTCAAGCGGTCGTACGAGACCTGCGCAGGCGGACAACCTGCGTGAGAACAACAGGGAAGTGCGGCAAGCGAGGTGGTACCGCGGTGCCGGACGTGCGCGATCGCACGGAAGCCATCGTCCTCGTAAGGTAAGTAATGAAACCGCCAAACGAGGAGCATACGGTGAGCGAATCCACCAATCATGTGTATCCGAAGGCTGCTGCCGGCGAGCAGAGCGCCAACGTCGCGCCGAACCCCAGCTTCCCCAAGCTGGAGGAGTCCGTGCTCGACTACTGGGATAAGGACGGCACCTTCCAGAAGTCCATCGAACGCCGTCCTTCCGGCGATCACAGCCAGAACGAATTCGTCTTCTTCGACGGTCCGCCGTTCGCCAACGGCCTGCCGCACTATGGCCACCTGCTGACCGGTTACGCGAAGGACGTCATCCCGCGTTACCAGACCATGAAGGGCCACCGCGTCAACCGCGTGTTCGGCTGGGACACGCACGGTCTGCCGGCCGAGCTTGAAGCCCAGAAGGAACTGGGCATCGACTCCGTCGACCAGATCAAGGAACTGGGCATCGACAAGTTCAACGACGCCTGCCGCGCGTCCGTGCTCAAGTACACGAACGAGTGGAAGGACTACGTGCACCGTCAGGCCCGTTGGGTCGATTTCGAGCACGGCTACAAGACCCTGAACATCACGTACATGGAGTCCGTGATGTGGGCCTTCAAGCAGCTGTACGACAAGGGTCTGGCCTACCAGGGCTACCGCGTGCTGCCGTACTGCCCGAAGGACCAGACGCCGCTGTCCGCGCACGAGCTGCGCATGGACGCCGACGTGTATCAGGACCGTCAGGACACCACCGTGTCCGTGGCCGTGAAGCTGCGCGACGAGGAGGATGCCTACGCCGTCTTCTGGACCACCACTCCGTGGACCGTTCCGACCAACTTCGCCATCGTGGTCGGCGCTGACATCGACTACGTCGAGGTGCGTCCGACCGAAGGCAAGTTCGCTGGCAAGAAGTTCTACCTCGGCAAGCCGCTGCTTGGCTCCTACGAGAAGGAACTTGGCGAGAACTACGAGATCGTGCGCGAGCTTAAGGGCGCCGAAATGGAAGGCTGGCGTTACTACCCGGTCTTCCCGTACTTCGCAGGCGACGAGAACGCCGCCGAGGGCAAGGTGCCGGGGCCGGAAGGCTACCAGATCTTCACCGCCGACTACGTCGACACCGTTGAAGGTACCGGCCTGGTCCATCAGGCCCCCTACGGCGAGGACGATATGAACACGCTCAACGCCAAGGGCATCAAGAGCGTGGACGTGCTCGACGCGGGCTGCAAGTTCACGTCGCTGTGCCCGGATTACGAGGGCATGTACGTGTTCGACGCCAACAAGCCGATCCTGCGCAACCTGCGCGCCGGTGATGGCCCGCTGGCCCGCATCCCCGAAGAGCAGCGCGCCATCCTCTTCCAGGAGAAGAGCTACGTGCACTCCTACCCGCACTGCTGGCGTTGCGCCACCCCGCTGATCTACAAGCCGGTGAGCTCCTGGTTCGTGGCCGTCACCAAGATCAAGGACCGCCTGCTCGAACTCAACCAGCAGATCAACTGGATTCCGAACAACGTGAAGGACGGCCAGTTCGGCAAGTGGCTGGCGAACGCACGCGATTGGTCGATCTCCCGCAACCGTTTCTGGGGCTCTCCGATCCCGGTATGGGTTTCGGACGATCCGAAGTACCCGCGTGTGGACGTGTACGGTTCACTCGATGAGCTCAAGGCCGACTTCGGCGATTATCCGCGCGATCATGAGGGCAACATCAACATGCACCGCCCGTACATCGACGAGCTGACCCGCGTCAACCCGGACGATCCGACCGGCAAGAGCCACATGCACCGCATCAGCGACGTGATGGACTGCTGGTTCGAATCCGGTTCGATGAGCTTCGCCCAGTACCACTATCCGTTCGAGAACAAGGAAACCTTCGAACAGCACTTCCCGTGCGACTACATCGTGGAATACATCGGCCAGACCCGTGGCTGGTTCTACGTGCAGCACGTCATGGCGACCGCCCTGTTCGACAGGCCGGCGTTCAAGAACGTGATCTGCCACGGTATCGTGCTCGGCTCCGACGGACAGAAGATGTCGAAGCACCTGCGCAACTACCCGGACGTGAACGGCGTGTTCAACGACTTCGGCTCCGACGCCATGCGTTGGTTCCTGATGAGCTCGCCGATCCTGCGTGGCGGCAACCTGATCGTCACCGCTGATGGCATCCGCGACACCGTGCGCCAGGTGATGCTGCCGGTGTGGAGCTCCTACTACTTCTTCACCCTGTACGCGAACGCGGCCGGGTACGACGCGCGCAAGCTTCGCGCCGACGAAGTTGCATCGCTGCCGGAAATGGACCGTTACCTGTTGGCCCGTACCCACCGACTGGTCGAAAAGACCCAGTCCTCGCTGGACCAGTTCCTGATCTCCGATGCATGCGACGCCGTGTCCGACTTCATCGACATGCTCACTAACTGGTACATCCGCAACAACCGCGACCGCTTCTGGAAGGAAGACGAGAACGCGTTCAACACCTTGTACACCGTGCTTGAGGTGTTCATGCGCGTCCTTGCGCCGCTTGCCCCGATGGAAGCCGAATCCGTGTGGCGCGGCCTGACCGGAGGCGAATCCGTGCATCTGGCCGACTGGCCGTTCCTGGCCGACGAGAAGACCGGCGAAGCCACCGAACTTGGCCGCGTGCTCGTCGACGATCCGGCTCTGGTCGATGCGATGGAGAAGGTGCGCGAGGTCGTCTCCAGCACCCTGTCCATGCGTAAGGCGAAGCAGATCCGCGTGCGTCAGCCGCTGAGCAAGCTCACCGTGGTGGTGGAGGATACCGCCGCCGTGGCCGCGTACAACGAGATTCTGAAGTCCGAACTCAACGTCAAGGACGTGGAGCTGTGCACGCTTGAGGATGCGGGCTCCCAGGGCCTGAAGATCATCCACGAGCTGCGCGTGAACGCCCGTGTTGCAGGCAAGCGCCTGCGCAAGGACGTGCAGTTCGCCATCAAGGCCTCCAAGTCCGGCGCATGGCATGTGGACGCTTCCGGCGCTCCGGTGTGCGAGACCCCGAACGGCGACATCACGCTGGAAGAGGGCGAGTATGAGCTGATCAACAGCGTGGAGGAGCAGAACGCAGAAGAGGCCGCCAATTCCGTGTCCGCGGCCCTGCCGACCGGCGGCTTCGTGATCCTCGACACCGAGCTGAACGACGATCTGGTTGCCGAAGGATACGCCCGCGACGTGATCCGCTCCGTGCAGGACGCCCGTAAGGCCGCCGGTCTCGAGGTTTCCGACCATATCGCGCTGAAGCTGACCGTTCCGGCCGGCGACGTGGCGAAGGTCGAGCAGTTCAAGGATCTCATCACCTCCGAGACGCTCGCCACCTCCTTCGACGTGAAGGAAGGCACCGAGCTCAGCGTGGAAGTCGCCAAAGCCTGAACCGAAGTTTGGTCGGCTTGCGATTATTCCAAGCTGCGGCTAGAGTAATCCCTTGGCTTTCGAGCCGCCGTGGCGTTGCCCACCGCGGCTCGAGCCACGCAAGACTTGATTTGTGTCCGTGCCGCGCAGCCGCGTTTTGTACACGGTTGGCGCGCATGGAAGCAGATCGTTAAGCGAATGGTTCTCAGTACCATCCATGTGAGTCAAGCACACATTCTTGAGAAACAGTCGCGCCGCCGGACGGCGGATTCAACGGGTTCGCCCATACGGGCGGATCCAGGAATCCACCGTCCGGCTTTTTCTATAGGCAAATACATGTAGCTAATGCGGAATTAAGCTACACTTATCCGATTGCATGTAGCTAACGCAAAAATAAGCTACACTTATCAGCTCTAGTGAGCGTTCTTTGGCAAGATTCCAATTACGCATGGTATGTGAGTACTCGCCATGGCTCACAATCCCAGCCAGGCGCGCACGTCGGCGATTTCCCGATCACATATGTTGTGCGCCATGCCGGGATATTCGAAATACGTGCAACGACCGGTCGAACCAAGTTGTTCACGGGCACACTGCTGGTCGGCGATCGGAATCGTACGGTCATCGCTACCGTAGCAAAGCGCGAATCGTGTGCGGCCGGCAGGGATCGCGTCCGCTGTTTCCCCTTTGAATGACGGGCTGAGCAACACCGCCATATCGAACACGTCCGGATACTCCGTAGTCATGCGATACGACAGGTATCCGCCCTGTGAAAAACCGATTAACACCTTGCGGAAACTCTGGAATACCGGCGATTGCAGCATACGCACCACTTCGGCGCCGACCTGGCTGCACTCATGTTGGCGCTCGCAGACGGAGCATCCGTCGGGATACCAGTAGTGGCTGCCGATGTATGGGCGCGTATATGTGCCGCGGAATGAGATGTAGTTGGGCTTGATGGGGAAGCTGGAAGGGTGATTGCGGTTGTTGATGCCATTGGCATTGCTGTTTGCGTTGCCGTTGGCGTGATGCGTGTTGTCGGGACTGCCGGTTGCACAGATTGCGTTGATGATGCGCACCATCTCCGATCCATCGTTGCTGTACCCGTGGAATCCAAGGAACAGCAGGTCGTTGGACGATGCCGTACTCCCATCGGTATTAAAACTTCCTGTCATTTCCAACCGCATGTGTGCTCCTTGTGCTGTCTGAAAATCTTGTCGAAACTGGCGTTGTTGCAAGCCTTATTCAAATTCTGGTTCAAAACCGTCGTTGACGGGATGGTAATGCTCTCCGAATACGTCCGTATCGGTTAATTGCGTTCCGTCGTCATTGTGTAGGCGGTCCATGGCTTCTTGGTATAGTGCGAAATCCTCTTCCGCTTGAGTGAGGCGCCAATAGTCATCGGGGGTAATGATAACCGCGCTGGGTCGATTGTTTTTGAGTACGATAACTGGATGGTTGTTACCGACTCGGCTTAGTGTTTTGCTCGCGTCACCGTGGCTGAGATCGGTGACGGAAATCATATTGTCGAGAAACGATGTAACCGACATGCTTCACCTTTGGTCTGCTTGAAGTATACGAATAAGTATACAAGTCCGTTGCGGCGGAATAACTATATTTTTGTTCCCGAATGTAGCGGGTTCACGCTGCCTGATGGCACTGTGTCAATGAGTGTTTTCTGATGTTCGGACCGATACAATCGCTGTAAATGGGAGGAAGCTGGTCATTATGGCAGAAGGTAAACAGATCAGGTTATTTCTGATTGATGGAACTTTTAGTGGTTTAGTTACAGCAGAAATCATGAACTGGACTGGCCATGTGTTTAAAGGCAGCCGCAGTGAACTTGGTCGAATCTATCAACGCGAAGAAGCTCAGCGTACAGGCGTTTATATCCTGCTTGGTGACAAAAGTGATGGAAGTCCATTAGCTTATATTGGTGAAAGCGACAATATTGCAAGTCGTTTAAAACAGCATGCGGCCAAGAAATCGTTCTGGTCTGAAGTAGTGTTTGTCACTTCGAAAGATGGCAACCTGACTAGTGCACATGCTCGCTATATTGAGGCTCAACTTATCCAAAGAGCTAAGGAGATTGGACGTATTCCTTTGGAAAACGGCAATGAGCCTACAGGGGGTGCGGATTTGCCGGAAGCAGATGCTTCGGATATGAATCATTTCATCAAGGAGTTTCTGACTATTTTGCCTGTGCTGGGTGTGGAGGTGTTCCGAGGGCGTTCAACGCGATGGGATGCTGAATTAAATACGGAGAAAGAGACACAATATGGCTCTCCGGTATTTCAGATACAGGTGAAAAAGCATGGAGGAGTCGCTTATGGGCAGATTGTCGATGGTGAATTTACCGTGCTTAGGGGTTCTGCGGTCGCCGCGAAAGTAACACGTAAGATCGACGTTGTTGAGAGTACTCGTAAGCAATTTGAACTACGTAAAAAACTTCATGAACGATTGTGCGATGAAGGCGCTATTGTCATCGATGAAGAAGGAATTGCAACTCTAACAAAGGATGTGCCTTTTTCTTCGCCGTCTGCTGCCGCGGCTTTTGTACAGGGACGTGCATCCGCAAATGGTCGGCGCGAATGGAAAACCACAGATGGCGATGCCTATGCGGACTGGGAGGAACGGAAGTAGTCGTTTTATATCGTTTGCGTTGGCTCCGGCGTGTGGGATGACTGAGCAACCCCTTTTATGACATACAATCAATGTGGGTGTTTTCCAATAGCGGCGAATGAGAGTTGATATGGCGAAGAAGCGCATAATGGATGAGTCGTTGCTTGAATTTTCGCTTGGCAAGAATCAGTCTATGACCATTGATGAAGACTGGTATGAGCACACGATTATTGACCATCTTGTGAATTCAATGGGATATGAACATCTATTTGGCCCAGATGTTCGTCGTTCTACTGAGGATTACAGGGACGTATTTATTCCTGACGTTCTCCCAGTTGCTTTGGCTAATATTAATCGGGGGCTGCCGGCATCGGCGATAAATGAGGCAATTCTCAAAATTGAGAATGTTGAAGGCGGAAGTCTTGAACAGCGTAATGAGATATTTAACGATTATCTTCAATCCGGTGTGGAAGTTCGTTATTTTGATGGCAAAGAAGAGCGTAATGAGATTGTCCGACTTCTCGATTTTGAACACCCTGAAAATAATGTGTTCCAAGTTGTCAATCAGTGGACTTTTGTTGAATATTCAGAGAAACGTCCTGATGTAATTATCTTCATCAATGGCATGCCGTTGGTTGTGTTTGAGCTTAAGTCTCCATCACGTGCGGAGACAGATGCCTCTGATGCATATCTGCAGCTTCGTCAGTACATGAAGCAGATTCCGAGTCTGTTTGTGCCAAACGTGTTTTGTGTGATGAGCGACATGGCTGAAACAAGAGTTGGAACTATCACAGCTGATGAAGATCGTTATGTGGCATGGAAGTCCGTGGACGGTGATTATTCGAACACTCAGAATGCTTCATGGCGGACTATGCTCGATGGAATGCTGCCAAAAGCAAGATTGTTGGACATTATTCAGAACTTCGTGTGCTTTAACGATACTTCTGAAAAAATAGTCAAAATTCTTGGCGCATATCACCAGTATTTTGCCGTGAAAAAAGCTATTGTCCGCGCTCAGGATGCGGTTGCTGGAGATGGCAAAATTGGCGTGTTCTGGCACACCCAGGGGAGTGGCAAATCCCTGTCGATGGTGTTCTTCGCGCATTTGATTCAAAAATATTTGGAGAGCCCAACGATTGTGGTCATTACTGACCGCAATGATTTGGACGACCAGTTGTTCGGTCAGTTCACCAGATGTGCGAAGTTCCTGCGCCAGCAGGCGGTACAGGCTGAAAGTCGGCAGAATCTGAAGGAATTGTTGGAGGGACGGGAAGCAAACGGCATTATCTTCACCACCATGCAGAAATTCTCTGATGGAGATGAACCGTTATGCGACCGGAGCAATGTTATCGTCATGGTGGATGAGGCCCACCGAGGCCAATACGGGCTCATGGAAACCATCGATGAGAATGGCAAGGTGAGTATTGGCGCGGCTCGTATGGTTCGCAAGGCTTTGCCGAATGCTTCTTATATCGGTTTTACTGGCACTCCTATCTCGACGGATGACCGTAATACCCGCGAGATTTTTGGTGACTACATCGATGTGTATGACATGACTCAATCAGTTGAAGATGAGTCAACCAAACCGGTTTATTATGAGAGCCGAGTTGTCGCACTGCATCTGGATGAGAGAGCTCTTGGGCGAATTGACGCCGCTTATAAGGAATTTGCTGATCAAGCAGATGAAGCAAGCATTGAGAAATCCAAGCATGACCTTGGCGGGCTTGATGCGATTTTCGATACTCCGGAAACCATCGATGCGCTCTGCCGTGACATTGTTGACCATTATGAGAACAACCGTGCTGATGTGCTTGCCGGCAAGGCTCTTATTGTTGCGTATAGTCGCCCGATTGCGATGAAAATCTACTACAAGATTTTGGAATTACGCCCTGAATGGAAAGAAAAAATCGGTGTGGTGATGACCATGTCGAATCAGGATCCCGAGGAATGGTTCGACGTGTGCGGAGGTAGCACGCATAAGAAGGAGATGGAGCGGAAGTTCAAAAATGATGACGATCCATTGAAGATTGCCATTGTCGTTGATATGTGGCTTACGGGCTTTGACGTACCAAGTCTGTCGACCATGTACGTTTTCAAGCCGATGAAGGGCCATAACCTCATGCAGGCCATTGCCCGAGTGAATCGTGTTTGCAAAGGCAAGGAAGGCGGTCTGGTAGTCGACTATATAGGCATTGCCGGAGCTCTTAAGCGAGCAATGAAGGACTATACGAATCGAGATCAGCATAATTACGGCAATATGGATATTGCTGCGACGGCTTACCCGAAATTTGTTGAAAAACTTGATGTATGCCGCGATCTTATGTATGGCTTCGACTACAGGAAATTGATTTTTACGAATAGTCGAGAGGCCTTGGCAGATGCCATTGCCGAAGGAACCGATTGGCTGCTTGAGCCGAAGCGTCATGAAGATACCGAGAACTTCCTCAAGCAATGCCAGCTGATGAACCAGGCATTGAGCCTATGCAAGAGCCTGGTTTCTGAAGAGGACCAGCACGAAGCAGCTTATTTGTCGGTTTTGCGTGTTCAGGTACTTCGCCTTACCGGGCGTAAAGGTAACGGTGGTGGAGGCATGACCTACGCCGAATTCAACAAGCGTGTAAGCGACATCCTTGAGCAAACTGTTCACGCTGATGGCGTGATCAACCTTTTCGACAAGAACAGTGTTGAGATTTCCTTGTTCGATGAAGCGTTTCTTCAGGAAATCGCCGGCATGAAGGAAAAGAACATCGCCGTCGAGAGTCTGAAACGACTCATCAAGGAGAAAGTTCGTGCCTATCAGCGGACTAGCGTGGTCAAAGCGCAGAAATTCAGCGAGATGCTGCAAAGCACATTGAACTCCTATCTCAATGGCATGCTGACTAATGCGCAGGTCATTGAAGAGCTTCTTCAAATGGCTCGTGACATTATGAAAGACCGTGATGATGCCCAGAAGCTTGGGCTGAATGATGAGGAAATGGCATTCTATGATGCTATTACCAAACCTCAAGCGGTCAAGGATTTCTATAACAACGACCAGTTGGTTGCTATAGCGCGTGAGTTGACTGAAACCATGCAGAGAAGTGCCACGATTGACTGGCAGAAGAAGGAAAGTGCCCGTGCTGGAATGCGGCGTGCGATCAAACGTTTGCTGCGAAAATACAAGTATCCGCCTGAAGGCGTCGATGATGCCATGGATACTGTGATGAAGCAGTGCGAGCTTTGGGCTGATACCAAGATCGAAGAGTAGGAACAGGAAATGGCGAAGAAGAAAAACGATAATACGGCGGAAATCGGTTTTGAGGAGCAGATTTGGAAAGCCGCGGATAAGCTGCGTGGCAACATTGATGCTTCGGAATATAAGAACGTTGTTCTCGGCCTGATCTTCCTGAAGTACATCTCCGACAAGTTCGATCAGAAGCATCAGGAGCTTGTGGATGAAGGCGAAGGCTTTGAAGAGGATCGCGACGAGTACCTGGCGGAGAATATTTTCTTTGTGCCTGAAAATGCACGTTGGAATGTGATTGCTGCCGCTGCGCACACTCCAGAGGTTGGCAAGGTAATCGATGAGGCTATGCGTTCGATTGAATCGGAGAACGATAAGCTGAAGAATATTCTTCCCAAGAACTTCGCTCGTCAGGAGCTCGACAAGCGCCGCTTGGGCGAGGTTGTGGATCTGTTCACCAATGTAAAGATGGCAGATAAGGGTGACAGCAGAGATATTCTTGGACGCACCTATGAATACTGCTTGGCCAAGTTTGCGGAAGCTGAAGGCAAGAATGCTGGAGAGTTCTATACGCCGGCTTGCATTGTGAAAACTTTGGTTGAGATTATTGAGCCTTACCATGGGCGGGTCTATGATCCTTGCTGCGGGTCTGGAGGCATGTTCGTGCAGTCGGCCAAGTTTGTGGAACGTCATCAGGGCAAGATTTCTGATCTGTCCGTATACGGGCAGGAAAGCAACCCGACTACATGGAAAATGGCAACGATGAATCTTGCCATCCGTGGCATTGATGCCGATCTTGGCGATCATAATGCGGATACGTTCTTTAATGATCTGCATAAGAACGAGAGATTCGATTTCATTCTTGCGAATCCACCGTTCAATCTGAAAGATTGGGGAGGGGATAAGCTCAAGGAAGACCCGAGATGGGATTACGGCACTCCGCCAGAAGGCAACGCCAACTTTGCATGGATGCAACATATGATTCATCATCTGCAGCCGACTGGAGGGCGTATTGGTCTAGTGCTTGCCAATGGTGCTTTATCCAGTCAGACGAGCGGTGAAGGCGATATTCGAGCCAATATCGTCAAGGCGGATTTGGTTGCAGGCATTATCGCCATGCCCGATAAGCTTTTCTACAGTACGGGTATTCCTGTGAGCCTGTGGATAATCACAAACAAGAAGGCCCATCCGGGCAAGACCTTGTTCATTGATGCGAGAGATATGGGAACCATGGTTTCTCGCAAGCTGCGTGAGTTCACCGATGAAGATATCGCCAAAGTATCGGGAGCGTTTGACGCATTTCGCGCTGGAACATTGGAAGAGGAGAAGGGCTTTTCTGCTATCGCCACGACTGAGGATATCGCCAAACAGGATTACATTCTTACGCCAGGTCGATATGTCGGTATAGCTGAAACCGAAGATGATGGTGAACCCTTCGAGGAGAAGATGGCTCGTCTGACCAGTGAAATCTCCAAATGTTTCAAAGAGTCCAATCGTTTGCAAGAACAAATCAAGAAGAATTTGGAGGCGATCGGGTATGAGCTGTAGAGTTGATTGGATTCCTCTTGGCGACTTGGTTCATTTTGAATCAGGCGGTACACCCAGCAAGAAGTCTCAAACTTACTGGAATGGTAATATCCCTTGGATCAGTGCAAAAACTCTTATAGGTGATTCGGTTGCCACAAGTAATTTGTACATTACATCTGAAGGCCTTAAAGCCGGTAGCCGGCTTGCCAGAGAGGGGTCTCTTTTATTGCTCACGAGAGGTAGCGGACTATTCAAGCGTATTCCGTTGGCGATGACAGCCAAAGATGTTGCATACAATCAAGACATCAAGTGCTTAACCTCAAAGCGAGCAAACATCAGTAATCGTTATATCTTCTTTGCTCTTCGCTCTCTTGAACCCAATATTGTTGCCATGTTGGAAACGACAGGAATAGGCGCTGGCAAATTGTCAACAGATCGTCTTAAAACTCTCCAAGTTCCTGTTCTTGATTCAGAATCACGACTAAAAGTTGAGAGATTCTTTGAAGCAGTTTTCCAGAAAATAGCTTTGAATACTAAGCTAAATGGCTATTTAG
>ENA-OWZY01000063-OWZY01000063.1-human-gut-metagenome-genome-assembly--contig:-NODE-63-length-79272-cov-39.6259_pt1 | contig 79272 bp, 54 predicted proteins | sample MGYA00249266_ERZ652127 | MGnify/ENA primary metagenome ERZ652127 (study PRJEB26925, sample SAMN05827178) | human gut metagenome | biome: ENVO:2100002; feature: ENVO:00000062; material: ENVO:00002003...
GCGGCGATGGTACTGCACTCGAGAGGGTGTGGGAGAGTAGCACGCCGCCGCTTCAAACGTTGGGGGTTCCCGTCGAGCATCCTGCTCCGGGAACCCCATTTTTTATCCCTGAACACAAGTAGGGCGCAAGCGTTTTATCGCAATGGGTTTATAGACTGGGCAACTATGCATTACTTCGTACCCAAACGTTGCACCGAGTCGAACAAGATCATGTATCACGACAAGGCAACGGCTCAGCAGGCCGCCGACCAGAGTTGGCGCGAACGCGGCACTGAGCTTTGGGTATACCGTTGCGATTTCTGCGGTACTTGGCATCTCACGCATCGCGATCCACAATCCAGCTACATGCATGTTCCGCTTAACCAGCAGCTCAAGCCACATTCCCGCAAGAAGGGCTACAAGCCCCGCAGAAGGTAATAGCAGAGCAATAGCAGGGCATAACAGGACAATACCGAGAACAAGGCAACATATAAAACCAAGGCCCGGCGGATTCATTGCAATCCACCGGGCCTTGTGTTGTATCAGCTTCGTATCAATGATACGAGCGCTGCCATGTATCTACCGCTCCAAACGGAAGCCCTGTCGCTTCGCCTGCACGGCAATGGCCTTGGCGTTCACGCCCTCGTCGATCGCATTTGCCGCAATCTGGTCGCTGAACACGTCCACCGGCCGTTCGGTATCGCGCAAATCGTAATACTTGTGCACTTCGGCGTCGAACGAATCCAAGCCGGACAGCAGCTTCTCATCGCTACTTGGATACTCGTTCTCGAAGAACTGCATGGAACGCGGCATACGCGGCTTGACGGCCGGCTCCTGATCGGGCTTGCCGATTGCAATGCCCAGCACCGGGTACGTGTATTCGGGCAGATTCAGCAGGTCGATCAGCGCGGGAACATCGTTGAGCAGCGAGCCGAGAATCACGCAACCCAAGCCGAGCGAGTACGCGGCCGTCTCCATCGCGTGCAGTGCCAGAACCGCGTCGTTCTGCGCCTGCGTGAAACGATAGCTGCCATTGAGCGTGAACGCGTCGGACGCCACTTCCACGCCCTTGCGCGCGGCGATCGCGGCATTGCGATGCTCGTCCAGCACGAACACGTACAGCAGCGGCGCGGTCGCGATATACGGCTGCCCGCCGATTTCGGCAAGACGCTTCTTGGCGGCTGGCTCGGTGACGCGGATGGCGGACCAGTCGTTCAGGAACTGGCTGCTCGCCGCATGCTGCGCCACGGTCTCCAACGTTTCGACGACGTCGTCCGGCAGTGGCTTCGGCTTGAATTTGCGGATGGAACGACGCTCCAGCAGAGTGTCGACGGTTGCGTTATGAAGAATGTTGCTCATACCGCCATTGTTGTCCGCGCGGCGCGATTTTGCAAGGGAATCGGGCTAAATCCGTCTCCCTGTGAGAACATATCTACTTGAGACTGCTTTGCGATATTTGCGACGTATTTACTTGCGATGCGCCTGCCGTGCGTGCCGCCTGTCCACAATCGCCTTCGACCCGCGACCGGACAGTTGCGATACGAGCGCGCCGAAACCGGCGGAAACCACGGCGAATACGATGCCGAGCGCCGCTTCCGCAGCTTCGTTCTTGGTACCGTCGGCACGGACGGCCTTGCGGCCGACGCTTTTCTTCCACACCATCTCGAACGCCTTGCCGAGCACCAGTCCGGCCAACGTGGGCACGACGGACTTGAAAATCTTATCGCCAAATGAATCGGGATCGTTCAGTCTCTGGTCGCGCATCGCATTCACCTTCTCGTCGACGGTGTGCAGGGCCGCCACCACGCGGTCCGCACTGGATTCCATATTCGGCATTTCACTCATGAAACCAGTGTAACGCGTCGGAAAACATGCCGGAATATGTGCGGGACACGTGGCGGAATGGGATGAAAACGCAGCTTGCGTCGGCTAGAGTAGAGACATGACTGAAACTCAACTGGGAGGCAATGCCGCTTCCGCAATCACCCCTGGCCGCTTGGTGCTGTTGCGTCACGGGCAGACCGTGTGGAGCGAATCCGGACAGCACACCGGCCGCACCAATATTCCGTTGACTGACATTGGCTGCGATCAGGCTCGTGCCGCCGGCGAACGGTTGCGTGAGGCGTTTCCCCAGGGTTTCGCGCAGGGGTGCATGTTCGCCAGTCCGTTGCGCAGAGCCCAGCAGACGGCGCAGCTGGCCGGATATGGCGATTTTAAGGTGCTTCCCGAAATCGCGGAATGGGATTACGGCCGTGCCGAGGGCCGTACGCGTCAGGATGTGAGCGCGGCGGGCGGTTTCGCTTGGGATGTGTGGCGCGACGGACCGCGGTCGCTCCCCGAATCACTGGAGGGCGATTGGGTCGAGACGTTGCCGAACGGCGAGCAGGTGCCCGTGCACAACGGTCCGGGTGAGACGGTGGAGGAAGCTGCGGCGCGCACACGTGAGGCGATCGCCACGGTCAAACCGTTGCTCGACGCTGGAAACGATGTGCTGCTGGTGGCGCATGCGCACGTTCTTCGTATCTTGACGTCGCAATGGCTCGGTGTTGATCCGCATTTCGCGCGGTTGCTGCGATTGGACACTGCGCATTATTGTGTATTAAGCCAATATAAAGGTGACAATGTCATCGAACATTGGAATTGCTGAATTATTGAACGGAACTGTTTGATATCGCTGAATATTATGGCGGTCCCTCCTTGGAACCGCCTCTTTATTGCATGCATGACTTGCCACTTTGCTGCGGCGTGTCGCAAACGCTTGCATAAAAGTATGCTCTCTAAAAGTATTGAAAATAAATGATTTTCGGGATTTCTTTCGATGGTATGACGTCTGACTTTTGAATTCATTTTGCCTACGTTTGCAAAAATCGGGGGAATGCGGCATAATAGTGGTTGTTAGGAATCGTGATGACGCGATACCGCAAATTGTTTCCCAACGAGAAGCTGGGAACAGGAATGGAAGAGAAAGGTTCGATGATGAATCGTACTATTAAGGCAGCAGTTGGAATGGTCGCTATCGCGGCAATGTCTGTTGGCACGTTGGCTGCTTGCGGTGGTTCTAGCTCAAGTTCCGATAACGGCAAGGGCAAGGTGTACTTCCTTAACTTCAAGCCGGAATCCAGCGACGAATGGAAGAAGCTGGCCAAGGATTACACCAAGGAAACCGGTGTCGAGGTCAAGGTCCAGACCGCTGCTTCCGGTACATACGAACAGACTTTGAAGTCCGAGATCGCCAAGTCCGAGGCTCCGACCTTGTTCCAGGTCAACGGCCCTGTCGGCTACCAGAACTGGTCGTCCTACACCGAAGACATGTCCGATACTGAGCCGTACAAGCAGCTTATCAACAAGGATGTCGCCCTCAAGGATGGGGATAAGGTCGTCGGTGTTCCGTATGCCATGGAGACTTATGGCCTGATCTACAACAAGGATCTGCTGGCCAAGTACATTGCCACTGACGGCGCCAAGATCAAGAGCGTCGATGACATCGACAACTTCGATACCTTGAAGGCCGTGGCCGATGACATCCAGGCTAAGAAGGACCAGCTTGGTGTCAAGGGCGCGTTCACCTCCGCCGGTTTCGATTCCAGCTCCGACTGGCGTTTCAAGACCCATTTGGCTAACCTGCCGCTTTACTATGAGTTCAAGGATGACAACGTCACCAAGCAGCCGGAGACCATCAAGGGCACCTATCTGCCGGAATATAAGAACATCTTCGATTTGTATCTGAAGGACTCCACCACCGAGCCGACCCAGCTGAGCTCCAAGACCGGTGATGATTCTACCTCCGAGTTCTCCCTCGGCGAGGCTGTGTTCTATCAGAACGGCACTTGGGCATGGACCGATCTGCAGAAGGCTGGCATGAAGGCCGACTCCCTCGGCATGCTCCCGATTTACATCGGCGTCAAGGGCGAAGAGAAGCAGGGTCTGGCCACCGGTTCCGAGAACTACTGGTGCATCAACTCCAAGGCTTCCGACGCGGATAAGAAGGCCACCAAGGACTTCCTGAAGTGGGTCGTCACCAGCAAGACCGGCATCAAGTCTCTGTCCAGCGACATGGGCTTCACCACCCCGTTCAAGTCCTTCAGCGACGTCAAGTCCGACAATCCGCTGGTCCAGGCTGCTGTTGATGATCAGAACTCCGGCAAGACCGCAGTCTCTTGGAACTTCACCATGATGCCGTCCGAAGAGTGGAAGAACAAGCTTGGTTCCGCCCTCCTCGAATACGCTCAGGGTACCGGTGACTGGGATGCCGTCAAGACCGCGTTTGTTGACGGTTGGAAGACTGAGTACGACGCTGTTCACTGATCACCGCTTGATCAAACCAATAACTGAATAGAACAACTGCGGCCGAGAGTTTTTCCTTTCCTTCTCTCGGCCGCAGTTGGTTGTGACGACATACACGAAGGGCCGTCATCGTAATTACTTGCGATGACGGCCCTTCGTGTATGTCGCTACGTTCGCTGTATGTTGCCGGAAAATCAGCTATGCAGACGAGCGGTGGTCGAACGGACGATCAGCTGCGCGGGGAACGTCTTGAACGGTTCGTCGAGCGGCTGCTTCTCGATTAGCGCGAGTGTCATGCGGGCCGCTTCGCGGGCCATCTCGACAGGGGTCTGACGGATGGTGGTCAGGCCGAGGTCGCGCGCGTAGACGCTGTCGTCGTAACCGATGATGGAGATGTCGTTCGGCACGGTGAAACCGTTGCGTTCCAGCTGGAACAGCAGCGGCACCGCGATGCCATCCTCCTGGCAGGCGATGGCCGTCGGCATGTGGTCGAGGCTGAGCAGCTGCGTCACGACCTTGCTGATCCTGTTCCTGCCAGCGTCGGTGACAAGCACGCGCGGTTCGACGCCGTTGGCCTGGCAGCATGCCATGAACGATTCGTAACGGCCCTGCACGCTGAAGTGCAGCGTCACTTCGCGGTCGGAACGGATGTAGACGATGTCGCGGTGGCCAAGCATCATCAGATGGCGTGCGGCGAGTTCCGAACCCTGCTTGTCGTCGATGCGGACGGCGGCGTTGAAGCCGCGCTCTTCCGGCAAGCTTGAATTGATGCCGATGATTGGCACATCGACTGACCTGAGTTGCCTGATTTCGTTGCTGGCGATGTCGAAGGAAATGACGATCACGGCGTCGACGTTGCGGCGCACCGGCAGCATGTCGAAGAACTCGCTGCGTTCCTCGGTGCTGGACATCTGGTAGATGGAGATGTCGTAGCCCTCATCGTGGAAGACCTCGTTCAGACCTTCGATGATGGAGGAGCTGAACCATAGGTTGAGCCGGCCTGAGACGAGTACCGCGATACGCAGCGCACGGCCGGTTTTCAAGGCCGCGGCAGAACGCGAGATGGAGAAATTCAGCTCGTCCGCGGCCTTCATCACCTTGTCTCTCGTGGCTTTCGACACCAGGTCAGGGCGCGTGAAGGAACGAGAGACGGTGGAAATGGACACGTGCGCGAGTTGCGCAACATCCTGAATGCTACTGCTTTTCATCGAGTCCCCTGTACAGTGATTGCTTGAATAATGTAATGCTACCTCCCCTCACCATTAAGACCGTGTTCTTGTCCAATTTGCAACTTATTCATTACAAACGTTTTCATAAAGTGGTGGTAGTTGGGCATTGCGTGGAATATAAGCGTTCTCTAGAGATGGTTTTTGGTGACAACGTTTCATATTTTGCCGTGCGTGACATACGAAAATGACAACGTTTGACATTTGCAGTCATGCCGTTTATCATGACTGATGTAAGCACTGGAGAAACAGGAAACAATGCTGTGGATGGTTCCTCTGGGGAATGGAATTCCCGCCCGCGTTGACGCGGTACGCGGAATGGAGAAGGAAAGAAAGCAGGCAGGCTATGATCAGCATGGCTGGCAAGGCGATACGAAAGTGGTGGGCGCTCTTCGCGCTGCCAACGTTCGCCGCGTTCATCATCGGGTTTGTGATCCCGTTCATCATGGGTGTGTATCTGAGCTTCTGCAAGTTCACCACCGTCACCGACGCCGAATTCGTCGGTCTGAAAAACTACAAGAGGGCTTTTGCCGATAAGGAGTTCCTGCACGCGCTGGGCTTCTCGACGGCACTGACCATCATCACGACGATCGTGATCAACGTAGTCGCGTTCGCCATCGCATATATGCTTACCAAGGCCATCAAGGGCTCCAACATCTTCCGTTCGGTGTTCTTCATGCCGAACCTCATCGGTGGCATTATCCTGGGCTACATCTGGATGCTGCTGCTCAACGGCATTCTCGCTCACTGGGGCCGCGCGTTGACGTATAGCGCAACCTACGGCTTCTGGGGCTTGGTCATCTTGGTGTGCTGGCAGCAGATTGGCTATATGATGATTATCTACATCGCAGGCATGCAGTCGCTGCCGACCGACGTGCTCGAAGCGGCTTCCGTGGACGGCGCAAACGGCACCCAGACCATGTTCAAGATCATCATTCCGCTGATGATGCCGTCTATCACCGTATGCTCGTTCCTGTGCGTCACCAACGGCTTCAAGCTGTACGATCAGAACCTTGCATTGACCAACGGCGCTCCGTCGAACATGTCTGAAGGTCTGGCAATGAACATTACCCGCACGTTCTACGGCCGTATGGGCTGGGAAGGCGTCGGCCAAGCGAAGGCAGTGCTGTTCTTCATTCTGGTGGCCATCGTGGCGCTCATCCAGAACAAGCTCACCACGAGCAAGGAGGTGGAGGCATGAACTCCGGAGAAAAAGTCAAGCACGGCGCACTGTGGTCCGTACTGTTCGCGGTGGTTTCGCTGGCGTGGATCTTCCCGATCGTGCTGGTGATCATCAACTCTTTCAAGCAGAAGGCGTATATTTCTCGTAACGCGTTCTCCCTGCCGACCGGTAAGGCGTTCGTTGGACTTGAAAACTATACGCGTGGCCTCGATACCACGAACTTCTTTGCCAGTTTCGGCTGGACCCTGCTCATCACTGTCGGTTCCGTGGCGCTGATTCTGGTGTGCACTTCGATGTGCGCATGGTGGATTGTCCGCGTGAACAACTGGGCTGCAAAGCTGCTGTACACGTTGTTCCTGTTCAACATGATTGTACCGTTCCAGATGGTCATGTTCACCCTCTCCAAGCTGGCCGATATGCTCAAGCTCAACACCCCGTGGGGTCTGTGCTTCGTGTATCTGGGCTTCGGCGCTGGTCTGGCCGTGTTCATCTTCACCGGTGTGGTTAAGGGCATTCCGGAATCGCTGGAAGAATCCGCCATGATCGATGGTGCTTCCGTGCCGCGTATCTTCTTCCAGATCGTTGTGCCGATCATGAAGCCGTCCATTGTGTCCGTGGCTATTCTGCAGGCCATGTGGATCTGGAACGACTACCTGCTGCCGTACCTGACGCTCGACCTGGGCAAGTACAAGACCATTTCCGTGGCGGTGCAGTATCTGAAGGGCGGTTATGGTTCCGTGGATATGGGCGCCATGATGGCATGCCTAGTTATGGCCATCATCCCGATCATCATCTTCTACCTCATCTGCCAGAAGTACATCGTCAAGGGTGTTATGGCTGGAGCCGTTAAGGGCTGATCTTCGATCAGCCCTTAGGGAACAGCGCAGTGCGCTGTTCCCAGGCTCCAGCCCGAGCGGCTATGCCGCGAGGGTAACGTTGAGCCCGCGCGTAGCGCGGTCCTTAATTGCAGGGCCGAAGGCGGCGCGGTGAAGGGCTGATTTTCACCCAGAAAAATTTAAGGGACTGATGCGAATCAGTCCCTTTTTTCGTGCCTAATTACTTGCTGATGTACTTGCGGAAGACATGCTCGAGAATCGGCGAATGCAGCATCAGCATGGTGCCGTAGCCGAGCACGAGCAGCAGGAACAGGCCCTGCGGCATGTAGAACCAGCTGGCCACGAGCAGCGCGACGTACACCGCGTCAATCGCAATCAATGCCAACGTATGCCCGATGTTGCTCACGCCGAACACAAAAGCGTTGCCGAGCGTGCGCCAAAACGAGTTTTCGAAACGTGCCTGCAATGCCCAAACCCATTCAAAACCGATCAGCCATACGATCGTCAGCGCGAATTTCGGAATCAGCAGCGGCGTGATCTGCAGCACGATCCACGAGTAGACGCACAGCGCGCCGGTCGTGCCGAAAATCAGCCAGTAGCCGGTTGATTTCGCGAAATTCGAGCGGAAGGCGGCGAAATAGTTGCGCGTCGCAGTGCCTTCGCCGGACAGCGTGCGGCGGGTGGCGTCGTGGCCGGCGGTCAGCGCCGCGCCGATCGTAATGATCGGAATACTGGTGACGAGCATCAGAATGTTGATCCAGATCGCGTCGACGGCGTCGCTCAGGCCGCGCATAAAGCCGGAATCGGGGGAGAGGAACTTCATAATCGCCTTTCGTATGGCATCCGTTGGCAACGTATGCAAGTCGAATCTTCCGCGATTCTACTCGATACAGCTGGAGTATGCACATTTTCGTCAAACGTTTGATGTGCTGCAATGATTAAGTTTTCATTAGCGTTTCGCTTTGCTTGATGTTATCGTTTTCATGTAGCGGAGACAGTGCTCCGCATCCGATGGACTACGACAAAAGGGGTTATGGTGACAGCAAACAACATGCGTGACGATTGGTGGAAGCAAGCCGTCGTCTACCAGATCTACCCGCGCAGCTTCAAAGACGTGAACGGCGACGGGTTGGGAGACATCGCCGGTGTCACCGAGAAAATGGATTACCTGAAGAATCTCGGCATCGACGCGATTTGGCTGAGCCCGTTCTACCCGTCCGACCTGGCCGATGGCGGCTACGACGTGATCGACTACCGCAACGTGGACCCGCGCCTCGGCACCATGGCCGATTTCGACGCGATGGCCGCCGCCGCGCATGAAGCCGGCATCAAGGTGATCGTCGACATCGTGCCGAACCACACGTCCAACAAGCACAAGATGTTCATCGAGGCGCTCGCCGCCGGCCGCGGTTCGGCCGCACGCGACCGCTACATCTTCCGCGAAGGCCGCGGCGAGCACGGCGAGCTGCCGCCGAACGACTGGCAGTCGCTGTTCGGCGGCCCGGCGTGGCAGCAGGTCGACGACGGCCAGTGGTACCTGCACATGTTCGCCAAGGAGCAGCCGGATTTGAATTGGAAGAATCCGGACGTGCACGAGGAATTCAAGAAGACATTGCGATTCTGGTCCGACCACGGAACCGACGGCTTCCGCATCGACGTGGCGCACGGCTTGGCCAAGGACCTCGATTCCGTGCCGCTGGCCGACATGGATCCGGCCGCGGTGCAGCATGTGCTGCCGGCGGACGGCGCGTTCAGCCCGCTGTGGGACCGTCCGGAAGTGCACGACATCTACCGCGAATGGCGTCAGGTGTTCAACGAGTACAATCCGCCGCGTTTCGCCGTCGGCGAGGCGTGGGTGAAGGCCGAATCGCAGCATCTGTACGCGTCCACCGACGAGCTCGGCCAGGTGTTCAATTTCGAGTTCGCCGAAGCCAACTGGTTCGCCGACGAGTTCCGTACGGCCATTGCTGACGGCTTGCGCGCCGCCGAGGAAACGCACGGTTCCACCACGACGTGGGTTATGAACAACCACGATGTGCCGCGCAGTCCGTCGCGTTTCGGTCTGCCGCAGGTGAAGGACGCTCCGTACCACCAGCTGGCGCACGATTGGCTGTTGCGTGACGGAGAGACCTACCGCGAGAATCGTGAGCTCGGCACCCGTCGCGCCCGCGCAGCCGCGCTGATGGAACTGGGCCTGCCGGGTTCCGCCTACGTGTATCAGGGCGAGGAACTGGGCCTGTTCGAAGTGGCGAACATTCCGTGGGATCGTCTTGAGGATCCGACGCCGTTCAACACCCGTCGCAACTTCACCGACAAGGGTCGTGACGGCTGCCGTGCACCGATGCCGTGGAAGGCTGCCGATTGCGGCGAACCGGCTTCGTGGAGCCCGGACTTCATCACCGGCGGCACGTTCGGTTTCGGCCCGGAGCAGGGCGATTCCGCCGACGCGCACCTGCCGCAGCCGGCCTGGTTCAAGGATTTCGCGGCCGACGTCGAGGCCGATGACAACGGTTCCATGCTGCACTTGTACCGCAAGCTGTTGCAGTTGCGACAGACGGTGCTGACGGCGACCGGAGACACGTCCGCCGACCTGCTGGACATGGGCGATACGGTGGTCGCCTACTCGCGTCCGGCCACGGAAGGCCGTCGATTCCTGTCCGTCACCAATTTCGGCGACGAGCCGATCGCCCTGCCGGACGATGCGGTCGCCATCGCAAATTCCGTGCCGTTGACGGACGACGGCAAGCTGGATAGCGACGCCTCCGTCTGGCTGCTGCTGGGCTGATCGACCGCTGAACCTGGCCGTTGCACTGCTGGCTGAGGTTGCGATTGTTCTCAGGCGGCCTAACCGCTCCCAAATCGCCTTGCATATATGAAAAATTCCGGCCCTCCACAAGGAGGACCGGAATTTTGGTTTGTAAGGAAAGGGGAATGGTAAGTCTAAACGCTACTTCTCGCCGTTCATGATGGCGGCAAGCGATTGCACGCGCGGCAGATCGAACACCTCATCGGTGTGCACCACCTTGAGGTCCGGGCCTGCCAGCGGCACACGCCAGTTGGAGTATTCACTGGACGTGCCCGGCTGGTTCTGCGTGCGCGTCTCGCCCACGCCATCCACCAGCGCGGCCTGCAGCAGCACGGACGGCGACTTGAGCAGCATCTTGTGCATCGCCTCGACGATTTCCTGGATGTGGCCTTCCACATCGCCCGCCACTTCCGGCGTGATCAGGCCGGACTCCACAAGACGGTCCATCATCGCGTCGCGTTCGGCGGTGGCGGAAGCCTGGAACTCCTCGACCGGGCCGGACAGCAGGTGCAGCTGTTCGCGCAGCTTGACGTGCTCGAACTGCAGGTAGCCGGCGGTCGGCGGCAGGTCGTGCGTGGTGACGGAAGCCAGCGCGTACTTGCGGTACGTGGACGGATCGGCGTACGGGTCGCCGGCGTTGGGGGAGTCGTCCACGCGGGCGAACCATTCCACCATGCAGCCCAGCAGGCCGTGCTCGCCGAGTACCGTGCGTACGTAATCAGGCACGGTGCCCAGATCCTCGCCGACCACCAAACCGTTCACGCGGGACGCTTCAATGGTCAGGATCGCGATCATCGCCTCATAGTCGTACGTAACGTACGCGCCACCGCGCGCGCCTTCGCTCTGCGGAATCCACCACAGACGGAATAGGCCGAGTACATGGTCGATGCGCACCGCGCCCGCGTGCGAGAACATGTTGTGCACCATCTCGCGGTACACGCCATAACCAGTTTTGGCCAGATAATTCGGATTGAACGGCGGCTGGCCCCAATCCTGACCCTGCTGGTTGTAGAAGTCCGGTGGGCAGCCCACGGTTACGCTGCCTACTGCGAAACGTTCCGGATTCCACCACACGTCCGCGCCGAGCGAGTGCACGCCCACGGCCATATCCTGCATGAGGCCGAGTGCCATACCGCTGTCACGGGCGGCGTTCTGCGCGGCTGTCACCTGCTCGTCGGCGATCCACTGCAGCCAGCATTCGAAATCGACCATATCGGCGTGCTCGCGCATGAGCTCCACCACTTCAGGCGAATCGCGGTTCGTGTCCTTGAACCACGTGCCTTCCCACGGCGCGCCCCACACCTGGAACGCCACCGACCATGCGGCGAACGCGCGCAGATCCGGACCCGCGGCCTCCTTGAACGCGTCGAACGCGGCCTGACGCTCGACGGAACGCGGCACGTTGTACACAAGCTGCAGCGCCTGGCGCTTGTGCCACCAAGCGGAATTGATGTCGAGCGGCTCGATACTGTCGTTGGCTGGTGAGACTTCCGCGTGCAGACGCGCCACTTCGGCCTGGTCCGCCTCGTTGAGTTCCGCATATTCAGCGATATCCTGCGGACGGATGTACGTCACATTGAGAAAACGACGCGATTCGGGAAGATACGGCGACGGCTCTAGCGGCGGCACCGGCGCGGTGGCGTGAATCGGGTTGATAAGCATGAAATCGGCATGCGATTTCGTTGCCGCGTCGGACAGCAGCAGCTTCAGATCGCCATAGTCGCCCACGCCCCAGGATTCAGCGGAACGGATGGAATACATCTGTGCCATCCAGCCCCAACGTTGCTTTTCCGCTACTGCTGGCGGCAGTTCGATGCGTGCCGGTGCGCAGATCAGCGCGGCTTCGGCGTGCAGCGGGCCGGCATCGACGGCCAGCGTGTGGTAGCCGGCGGGAATATCGTCCGGCAGCGTCAGTTGCAGCGAGCCGTCATCTGCGTTCGAGCCCGTCAGATACGCGGTCAGATCGCCCGCATATTCCGTGCCGTCTTCCAACGTCAGCTTCAGCGCCACGTCGTTTCCTTTCGCGCGGATTGGCGTGACGGCTTCCTTGCCGATGAACTTCACGACGGTCGGCTCAACAAGTGTGTCTGCGATGCGCTGCTGGGTCGCCGCATAGGAGGCGGTGATTGCTTCGTCGCTGGATGCGTCCACACCGAGTGCGGCCAATACGGAGACGAGCACTTCGTCGCGGATTTCCACATAGGTGCCGAGCTGGTCGATATACGACGTGGAAATGCCATTGAGCTTGGCGAGCTGGATAAGAGGCCGTGCGATGCGTTCTGCGCTTTCGGTCTGCTGGGTCTGTGTCATGGGTCCCTTCTTTCCGCGCCGTTTGTGACGGCTGACATGCTACATTGCTTGCGATTGCCGCAGCTTCGATGCTGGTGGCATTCGCACCAAAGATAACTATATCACGGTATGATATCGTTTTCAAAGCGTGTTTTGCGGTAAGAGAGTGTTGCTATATTGCGATTTTGCTCTAATTTCAGGAATATAGATAACCGGAATTGTTTTTTCATATTGACTATCGTTTGCAATACGAAGGCGCAGCGCTCCGCATTGCAAACGATTATTCCAACGGGGCATTGCTCGTCTGCTACTCGGCTTCGAGAATTGCAAAGCTTTGCAGACCTAGACGCAGCGAAGTGCCGCTAATTTCGTTTTCGCCGATGCTGAAAATCGTCCGATAACTACCATCTGGTAACTGCAAAGCTTTGCAATCGCGGCTTGGATTGACGGCTATGATCAGCTTCTGCAGGTGGGTGGAACGCTCGAAAACGAACACTCTATCGCGTTCGATTGCATGGAACGTAGCCCCCGACCGCAAGGCGTCGCATTCCCTCTTGACGTGGAGTATGGAGCGCACCGTATGCCACAGTGATTCGGCGTCGGCCTGCTGTGCGGCGACGGTCGGGGCGTCGGCGGACGGGTCGGCGGGCAGGTAGCTGCCACCGGTCACATCGCCAGCCCGAATGTCCGATTCTGCAGAATCGGACACGTGAAGTGCTCCGGATGCGTCGTTCGCACCCCACTGCATCGGTGTGCGCGAACCGGTGCGCACGTAGCCGCCTTCTTTGCCGGGCAGTGCGCGGTATCGCATGCCGATTTCGTCGCCGTAATACAGGAACGGCACGCCCGGCATCGCGAACAGCGTGCAGTATGCCAGGGCGATTTCGCGCTGCGACAGTCGCGGCGCCACGCGTGCGGTGTCGTGGTTGCAGGTGATGAAATTAAAATTTCCGTCGGCCGTTTCCGCTTCGCGCAGACGCGGCTCGTACTCGTCCAGGAATTCGCTGATCGGCGTGCCGGAATCGGCGTTGAAATAGCTCTTGTCGCCCTTGCGGCTCAACGGGTCGTCCACGTTGCGCAACAGCATGTTGTAGCCGTTGGGAACGCCGTCCCAACGCCAATCGAGATAGAAATCCATGTCGAAGCCGGCGGCCATCGACTCCTCTGGCCGTCCCCATTCCGAAACGAACGCGGCTTCGGGGAAGGCCGGGCGGATCCGGGCGAACATGTACTGCCAGGTGCGGATGGTGTAAGGCTTGCCCTCATCGTCCTTTTTGACGAGGCTGTCGGCCATATCCACGCGGAAGCCGTCTGCGCCACGGGAAAGCCAGAACCGCATGACGTCCACCATCGCGTCGCAAGTGGCCTTCGCGTCCGGACCAAGGGCTGGCTTCTGCCAGCTACGTTCGGGGTGCGCGAAACCGTAGTTGAGCGCCGGCTGGCATTTGAAGAAGTTCAAGATGTAGGTACCGTTGCGGGGCGATTCGCCGCCGATGAATGGCAGTCCGTCGCCACCGGAGATCCATGAGTCTGTCCAGATGTAGCGGTCGGAATAATTGTTTCGTTCGACCTTGCAACTGCGGTGGAACCACTCGTGTTCCTCGCTGGTGTGGCCTGGCACGAGATCGAGGATTACGTGCATGTCGCGCCGGTGGGCGGCGTCGAACAACGCAATGAGATCGTCGTTGGTGCCGTAGCGTGATGCCACCTTTTTGTAGTCGCGCACGTCGTAACCGGCGTCTTTGAATGGCGAGTCGAAACAGGGATTGAGCCAGATCGCGTTGCATCCGAGATCCTTGATGTAGTCCAGTTTTAAAGTGATTCCGGGGATGTCTCCGATGCCGTCGCCATTGGAGTCGACGAAGGACTGTGGATAGATTTCATAAAAAATTGCGTCGGCAAGCCATTTGGGGTGGGGGTGTTTCGCGGGGGAAAGCATGAGGGTGTGTCTCCTTGATATTTCGCGGTTTGCGGTGTTTCTTTGAAACAATCATAGCGCTGAATTGCAAACGTTGGCAGAAACATGCTACGCTAACAAGCGCTGATGCATTTTCGGTAGCCCCAATGCGGCCGGCAATCATCCGAGAAACGATGATGTGAACGTATGCAGGGTTTTGGTCCATACCATCCAACCGGAGATGTTGCAGAGCACAAGGATATGTGAGGAAAGGAAGATCAATGAAGATCGATTGGAAGAAGGCAATCGGACTTACTGCTGCTGTTGCCATGCTGGTTCCGCTCGCTGCGTGCGGCGGCTCCGACAATGGTGGAAGCGATAAGAAGGCCTCCGGCACCCAGAACATCACCCTGAGCGTCTGAGCTCCGCAGGAAGACCAGGCCAAGGACACCAACTGGCTGGGCAAGGTCGAAGAGAACTTCGCCAAGGCGCATCCGGAATACAATATCACGTGGAAGAATGACGTGGTCTCTGAAGGCGATGCTTCCAAGCAGGTCAGCACTGATCCGTCCGCGGCAGCCGATGTCTATATGTTCGCTTCCGATCAGTTGGGTGTTCTAATGGACGCCAAGGCCATTGGCCAGCTGGGCACCGACGCTGAGAAGCAGGTGAAGGAACAGAACGGCGACCTCGAAGTCGACTCCGTCACCGGCACCGATGGCAAGCTCTATGGCGTGCCGTACACCGACAACACGTGGTTCATGTACTACAACAAGTCCAAGATCACCGAGGATGAGGCCAAGGACTTCGATACCATCCTTTCCAAGGCCAAGGTCGCGTTCTCCCTGCAGAATTCTTGGTACATCAACGGCTTCTATGATGGCCTGAGCCTGTTCGGCGAGAAGGGCAATGATGCTGACGCAGGCATGGTCTTCCCGAAGGACGGCGCCGATATCACCTCTTATCTGGTTGATGTGGTCGCCAACCCGAACTTCTCCAACGACGATGGCGCTTCCGGCCTCGCAGCCATCAAGGATGGCTCCGCCGACGTGCTGTTCTCCGGTACCTGGTCCGCTAAGGACGTGAAGGAGGCCCTGGGTGACAACTACGCCGCCACCTCTCTGCCGACCTTCACCGTGAACGGCCAGAAGAAGCAGATGAAGTCCTTCGCCGCCACCAAGGCCGCTGCTTACAACCCGAACGCCAAGAACCCGAAGGCCGCCGCTCAGTTCGCGGCTTACCTCGGCTCCACCGAAGCTCAGAAGCTGCACTACGAGATGCGCGCCATCCCGCCGACCGACAAGTCCCTGTCTGATCTGACCACCGACGACATCGCAGCCAAGGCCCAGTCCGACACCATGGCCAACACTGCTCTCCTGCAGTCCGGTCTGTCCGGCATGAACGATTGGTGGACTCCGGCCGAAACCTTCGGCAAGGCCCTGGTCAACAAGGAAATCACCAAGGACAACGCTGCCGCCAAGTACCAGGATTGGGTCAAGCAGGCCGGTGGCAAGATCGCTGAGTGAAATCAGTAATTCTAAAAATCCAATAACTGAAGAATGCAGGGTGGTTGGCACTGCCAAATCCCCCAGCCATCCTGCAGCTTTGAGAGGCGCTTCGAGTCGCGGTGTCTCTCTCCACTTTGCATAGTGGCTCACTCCTCCTCCGAGCTTTGCATTCCCGGGCAAGGTTTTTAAATTCTCCTTCCCCTTGTCCGGGAGCAAAGTTTTTTTTATCTTTCAATATCCATATGAGAGGGCAGTCGAAATGACAGCAACAACTCTTTCCCCACGGGAGATGAAGCGCCTTCGGAAGCAGGGTGCTGATTATGTTTCTCCGTCGCCTTACACGGTAAGGGCGGCGTTCCGGCGTGGTGACCTGTTCACTAAGCTTTCCGCAGTGGTGTTTGGTCTTGGCAATATCGTGCGCAAGCAGTATGTCAAGGGCATTGCCATGCTGGCGCTGGAAATCGCATACTTCGTGTTCATGGCAATCAATGGCGTGGACTATCTTTCCAAGTTGCCGACCTTGGGCACCAATGCAGGCGGCAAGAAGCTGGTCGACGGCTTCTGGGTCTACACCGAGCCTGACCGTTCCGTGGTCATCCTGCTGTACGGCGTCGCTGCCCTGGTCATCACCGCCGCCTTCATCGGCCTGTGGGTCATGTCCGTGCGCGCCGCGTACAAGTCCCAGGTGCTGCTCGAAGAGAACGGCAAGGCTCCGAGCTTCATGGACGATGTCCGTGAGCTGCTTGACGCCAAGGCTCACGTCCTGCTGATGTTCCTGCCCACGCTGGGCATCGCCGTGTTCACTGTGCTTCCGTTGATCTTCATGATCTCCATGGCATTCACCAGCTACGACCACAAGCACCTCGTGCTGTTCCACTGGGTCGGCTTTGAGAACTTCGCCAAGGTCTTCTCCAACAGCGGCGGCACCGTTAACGCCGCACTGTTCGGACGCGTGCTGGTGTGGACCTTGGTCTGGGCCTTCTTCGCCACCTTCCTGAACTTCTTCTTCGGCATGTTCGTGGCCATGATCATCAACCGCAAGACCACCCATTTCAAGGGTTTCTGGCGTGCCTGCTTCTCCATGTCCATCGCCGTTCCGCAGTTCGTGTCCCTGCTGGTCATGCACACCATGCTCCAGCCGCAGGGTGCGGTGAACCGCATGCTGCAGACGTGGGGTTGGATTGACGGCCCGCTGCCGTTCTTCACCGACGCCACTTGGGCCCGCGTCACCGTGATCATCATCAATCTGTGGGTCGGCATCCCGTACACCATCATGCAGATCACCGGTATTCTGCAGAACATTCCGGCCGACCAGTACGAAGCGGCGAAGATCGACGGTGCCAACTGGTGGCAGATCTTTACTAAGATCACCATGCCGTACATTATCTTCGTGCTCACCCCGTATCTGATCACCACCTTCACGGGCAATGTGAACAACTTCAACGTCATTTACCTGCTGTCCGGCGGCGATCCTACGCCATTGGGCGATTCCGCAGGCTCCACTGATTTGCTTATCACCTGGCTGTACAAGCTGACCGTGGACAAGCAGGATTACAATCTCGGTGCCGTGATCGGCATCATGACCTTCGTCGTGTTGGCCATCGTTTCGCTGATCACCTACCGCAATTCCGGCTCCTATAAGAATGAGGAGGCATTCCGATGAGCAACAAGCATTCCGCAACCAAAGTGGAAAGCCACGGCCTTTTGCACGACCAGAAGATCCGCCGTATCACCGGCGACGTGTTCGCCCACTTGTTCCTGGCCATTCTGGCCGTCATCTGGCTCGTCCCGATCGTATGGGTGTTCGCGGAGTCGTTCAATAAGAACACCGCCCCGTACACCAGCTCCTTCTTCCCGAAGGAGTGGACTCTGGACAACTATAGGGTGCTATTCACCGACCGCAACGTGTTGGACTTCCCGAAGATGTTCGGCACCACGTTCATCATCGCCTGCTTCACCTGTGCGATTTCTCTGATCTTCGTGCTCTCCGTGGCATACTGCATGAGCCGTATGCGTTTCCGTGTGCGCAAGACTTTCATGAACGTTGTGCTGATTCTTGGCATGTTCCCGGGTATCATGGCCGTCACCGCCATCTACTTCATCTTGAAGGCCTTGGGCCTGTCAAGCGGCACCATGACTACCGTGGCGTTGATTCTCGTGTACTCCGCCGGTTCCGGCGCTGGCTTCTACGTGATGAAGGGCTATATGGACACCATTCCGACCTCGCTGGACGAAGCCGCCCTGCTCGACGGTTGTACCCGTTTCCAGGTGTTCCATAAGATCATCATCCCGATCTGCAAGCCCATGATCGTCTACCAGGCCATCATCGGCTTCCTGACCCCGTGGCTCGACTTTGTCATGGCCAAGGTGATCTGCCGTACGCAATCCAACTACACCGTGGCATTGGGCCTGTGGCTCATGCTGCAGAAGGAATATATCCAGAACTGGTTTGCCCGCTTCGCTGCGGCCGCGGTCGTGATCTCCGTTCCGATCGCCATCCTGTTCATTGTGATGCAGCGCTTCTATCAGGAGTCCATGTCGGGCTCCGTGAAGGGCTAAAGAAAGGCAAAGGATATGACGCTCGTAGACAGCTTCGCACAGCCGAATACGAGCGTCGCCGAACCGTTCCCGCTGTGTCTGGAACGGCCGCTGGGTGCCGTGGTTACTGAAACCGGCACCCAGTTTGCTCTCTGGGCGCCTTCTGCCAAGAAGGTGACACTGCGACTGTTCATGCGCGGCTCCATGGGGGAAGACGGCGACGCTTTGATCGGACAGTACCTGATGCGTCCTGAAACCGACGGTTCCTGGACGTACGATTTCGCCGACAACAAGCACGGCGTGTATTACGACTTTTTGATTGAACGCGATTGCGGTTCCGTGGACCGCGTCGCCGATCCGTGGGCGCGCGGGGCCGGTGTGAACGGCCGGCGCAGCATGGTCGTGGACTTCAGCCGCACCAATCCGGATGGTTGGTGCCGCGACCATATGCCGGACGTGCCGCTTGCGCAGACGGTGGTCTGGGAAACCCATGTGGGCGATTTCAGCAATGATCCCGCCGGCGGTTTCCCCGAATCGCACCGCGGCAAGTATCTTGCGTTCACCGATGACGGTACGTCGTTGGAAGGCCATCCCGACTTTCCGACCGGCCTTGCGTACCTGAAGAAGCTTGGTGTCACTGCAGTGCAGCTGATGCCGATTTACGACTTCGGTTCAGTGGACGAAACGACCTGCGACCGCTATAACTGGGGCTACGATCCGATCAATTACAATGTGCCGGAAGGCTCGTACTCCACCAATCCGTTCGACGGCACCACACGAATCCGCGAAGTCAAGCAGATGGTGCAGGCGCTGCACAGTGCGGGCATCAAGGTGATCATGGATGTGGTTTACAACCACATGTTCTCCACCGACAATTGGTTCGAACGTACGGTGCCGAAATACTTCCTGCGCCGCAAGCCCAACGGGGCGTTCGCCAACGGCTCCGGCTGCGGCTGCGACATGGCCACCGAACGTAAGATGTTCCGCCGGTTCATCGTGGAATCCGTGACGTTCTGGGCGCGCGAATACCATATAGACGGCTTCCGTTTCGACCTGATGGGTCTGATTGACGTGGACACCATGAATGCCGTGCGTGCTGCTCTGGATGAGATTCCCGGCCGTGGACGCGACATTCTCATGTACGGCGAACCGTGGTCCGCGGGCGCCACCGCGCCGCTGCCCAGCGACACCGTGCTGGCTGACAAGTCAGGCCTGTCGAAGCTTGACAGTCGCATCGGCCACTTCTGCGACACCACGCGAGACACCATCAAGGGCCATGTGTTCTTCTCGGACCGCCCGGGTTATGTGAACGGTGGCATGCACGAGAACGTAGCGGCTGCGCGTGAGGCCGTGAACGCGTGGCGTCGCGGCAAACATTCGGAAGGAGTGGCAGGCCAGGTCATTCAATACGTGTCCGCGCACGACGACCTCACGCTGTGGGACAAGTTGTGCGCGAGCTTTGCGGCTGGTTCGTTGGGCAGCACCGTGGCCGAAGGCGTTAACGAAAATACCGTGGATGTGCCAAAAGTCATGTATGACGCCGATTTCTCGGCGGAAGGGCTGGCCGGTGTCGGTCCGCAGATTGCGGCCGCGCTGACCGACGTGATGGACGCCAACAAGCTGGCTGTGGGTATCACGCTTACCTCCGCTGGCATCCCGTTCATGCTGTCCGGCGAGGAGTTCGCACGTACCAAATTCGGCAGCTCTGATTCTTACGATTCCGCCAAAGAGCTTAACTGGCTCGATTGGAACCGTGCATGGCAGAAGCGCGATTTGATTGAGTATTACGCGAAGTTGATTGCATTGCGCAAGTCTGATCCACAGTGGTTCGACGGCAATCGCAATATCGTCGATACGGAAGGCGACGAACTCGTGTTCCGCGTCGGCGATTATCTGATGGCCGCCAATCCAGGCAGACACGTCGGCGTTATTGACGTGGCCGTAACGGGTTTGGAACCGATTGGCGGAATACGGAGATACTGGTGTGGTCTCGGCTCGTCCGTCAGTCCGATGGAAGGCAATGTGAGCGCAGGTGATGGCGATTATTTGATTGTTCCACCGCATACGTTTGCAATCTGGCGGTTGCAGTAATACTCTCAGTAGGGAAGCTACAAAACAGCGACCGCAAAGCTGCGGTCGCCGTAACCGATACGGCAATGGGGCCGGAAAACCAGAAAGGATACGACAGTGGGAATCGGAGCGCGCAATCCGCGGTACGAGGTGGTGTTTTTCGACCTGTACGGAACGCTGATCGACATTCGTACCGATGAGCAGAGCGAGGCCGCATGGCAGGCGCTGTACGATTGCGTGACCGAATTGGGCGCGCAGTACGAATCCGTCGACGTGATGCGCGACCAGTTCGAAAAGCTCGAAGCCCGCGAAATGGTCCACCAAGCCGACCGTGCAATCGTTCGCAACGGGTGGGACGAATTCGACATCCTGCCGGTCTACCGGTCCCTGCTCATGAATCGCAGCGAGGAAGCGGAAAAGAAACTCGCGCTACCGCAGGCCGCGCTGAAAGCCGCATGGGCGTTCCGCCAAGGCAGCACCAGCCTGTTCCGGCTGTACCCCGGCGCGCTCGACATGATCGAACAACTGCAGGACGCCGGCATGGTCGTGGCGCTGCTGAGCAACGCGCAGGCCTGCTACACACGCCCCGAACTGGAAGAGACCGGCCTTGCCAGCGTACTGGACGACGTGATCATCTCCAGTGAAGAGAAAATCCGCAAGCCCGCACGCGACCTGTACATGCTGGCGCTCGACCGTGAATTCGTGACCGCCAAGCATGCGCTCATGGTGGGCAACGACGAACGCAACGACATCATCGGCGCCAATGCCGCGGGACTTGATGCCGCGTATTTCCGCACGGAGATTTCGCCCGCCAATGATCCGGCGGCGTCAGAGCATGCGGTATGTTCGTTTACCGGAGCCGACTACGACGGGCTGCTGAAATTCGTGCTGGACGCATAAGGCGCGCGGTGGGCGCTGAGCTTAAATCGCATGGGACGTGCGGGAAGCCGCTGTGGCGTGCGGGAAAGTCGCAAGTCGTAAAAGGCATACGTGCGTAAGGCGCGCGTAAGGTGCACGTGCCACGTGCGACGCGCGGAAAAATCGCAATAGGAGGACATATGGAAGGCTATGCCGAGCAGGGAGCTCGAACCGATTCGACCGACCAAATCGGATTCGGCGGCGCTCGCCGCAACAGGAAAAAGCGTCGCGGACTGACGGTGTTCCAACTTAAGGTCATCGGCGCGGTGGCGTTGGCCTTGTCCGCCGGCAGCACCACCATCGTGCCGCTGTTCTTCGGCTCCGATACCAACAATATGACGTCGCTGACGGCGATGGTCCTGAGCGAAGTGGTGTCCTGGTTCGCCATTCCGATCTACGCGTGGCTGCTGGTGCAGGGTTTCCGTGAAACGCACAGCCGGGTCGCGTACGGCCTGCAGCTGTTCATTCTCGCCGTGGTGTGCGAGGTACCGTACGACCTCGCCACATCGCATAAGGCTTTCGACCTGGGCTCGCAGAATCCCGTTTTCGGCCTGTTCGTTGCGTTTGTTGTGCTTGCCGCGCTCGACTGGGTGGCGTCGCGCTATCAGAAGGCCATGAAGGTGCTGTTGTCGGTCGGACTGGTGGTGATTGGTCTGCTGTGGGACCTGCTGCTGCGTATCGGCCTACGCCAGCACATGATGAGCATCGGTTCGGTGACGCTTGGCTTCGTGCTGATTTTCGCTCTGATGCGCCAGTATGAGAATTCGATGATGTTCACCGCTGGCCTGTTCGGCGCGGTGATGATGATCACGCCTGGCGTGGGTGTGGCGTTCGTGCACTACTACAACGGCAAGCTGGGCTATAAGCATCAGTGGACGAAATGGGCTTTTTACGCGGTTTACCCGGTTATTTTGATAATTTGTGCGATTTGTGCAACACTGGCGTGATTTTTGACAACGTTCGCAGTATGATAGAAACAGATTGAGAGAGCATCGCCGCTCAAGCGAGTGTTTCCAAGGTTGGAAACGTTTGTGATTATGATGCTAGAACCGCAAAGGGGTTGAGAGATGGATAGAGCAGGCATTCGCGAGGTGGCCAAGGCCGCGGGTGTGTCGATTTCCACGGTGTCGCGCGCGTTCACGCGGCCGGAACTGGTGTCCGAACGTACGCGCCGCAAGGTGCTGGAAACGGCGGACAAGCTTGATTTCAACATCTCCCGTTCCGCCACGTCGCTGAAATCCGGCCAATCGTACCGTGTGGCGATGCTGATGAACGAGGAAATCACCAGCTGGTTCAATACGGAAGTGTTCGCCGGCATCGACTCCGTCATGCACGACGCCGGGTACGACATCTCGCTGTTCCAGCATGTCGACACCGCCGAAAACCGCCGCGACTTCTTCACGAATCTGCCGGTCCGCCGCAACGTGGACGCAGTATTCGTGACGTCGTTCGGCGTGGATCCGAAGGAAATCCAGCAGCTCAAGCGCATCCATGTGCCGATTATTGGCATCAATACGCCGACGCAAAACGGCTTCGACGCCACCATCTCCATCGACGATGAGGACGGCATGTTCACCGCCGCCCAGCATCTGATCAATCTGGGGCACAAGAATATCGTGTACGTGTGCTCCGATGCGGTCGATTCCATTAATTCCTCCATCGATGCGCGAGGACAGGGCTTCATCCGCGCCTGCAAGACGATGGAGGCCTCCCATGACTTCAAGTGGCGCGTCGTCTCTGTGCCGCGTGGCAAGACCTTCGCCGACTCGGCGTTGACCGCGCTGCTTGCGTTGGACGAGTTCCCGGACGCGATTTGCTGCCAGATGGATATGATGGCGATTCCGCTGGTGTTGCGTTTGGAACGTTACGGACACCACACGCCTTCTGATTACTCGATTATCGGCTTCGACGATTCGCCGTACGCCGACACTGTGAACCTGACCACCATGCGACAGGATCCGTATGCGATGGGTCGCGCGGCCGCGCAAAAGGCCATGAAGCTCATCGCGGGGGAGCCGCTGGAGAACCCGTACGAAGTGGTGCGTGCGCAGCTGGTGCTGCGTGGCACTGATTCCGTGTATGGGCGGTAGTTTGGGGCGTGGGGGCTCGGGGCTTTCGGCTCGACCTTCCGCATTTTGTTACCGTACCGTCCCCATTCGGGTTACTTTTTCCGGACGACTTAGCTGTTTTGCGCAGACTTGGGCTTAGTCCAGTCTGCTCTGCTCGGGTTTCGGCTTGGGTTCCCGACTTTTGTTACCGTAGCGACCCCATTCGGGTTACTTTTTCCGGATAGGGTGGCCGTTTCGGGCTGGCCGGTTTGGGCTGCTTCTTGCTCACGAGTTGCGATTTCGTTGGATTTCGCGCGTCTGTGAGCGAAAGGGTGCATATTTTCGTCGTTTTCGACCTCTATGGATACCTCTTTTTGCTCACGACTTGTGATTCGGGCAGATTGTAGTCCAATCGTGAGCAAATGGGGGTACGTCGTCTGCGTTTCAGCGGTGCAGCTCACCGGTTTTGGTGGCCGTATGACACCCTCTTTCGCTCACGACTTGCGATTCGGGTAAGTTTCGCTCGTTCGTGAGCGGATGGGGGTGTGATTCCGCTGTTTTTGGCCGCTGCGGGCACACCCTTTTGCTCACGACTTACGATTTTGCTGGGTTTGGCCTGATTGTGAGCGGGTGAGGTGCTGGCGCGGTGTTGGCGTGATATTGGTGTGGGATTTGAGGACGATGGAAACGTTGGCAAGTGGATGGGTAAGGGGGTGCGCGGATGAAACGTGGGCATTGGGGTGTTTGAGAGTGTTTGAGGGTGTGCGCGGGTTTATGTAGGGGGTTGGCGACCGGGGTTGTTTTCCAGAAGATACACGGTTGTACCTGAGTTATTTTCATGAAAATAATGAAACAGTTTGCAGTCAAAATGGGCATGACACGCGGTGAAAAGTTAAGAAAACGTAAAAACATAGCGGCCAGAAGAGGTGGCGACTGGTTTCAGCATCGTTGACATGCCGCCAATCTTGAAAAATGAGCCCGTTGAAAGCCCTACTTTGGCACCCGCCCTTTTTCCTTGGAGGGGGGTAATGAAACTGTTTCATAGCTTTTTAGCTTTGCAAAGGTTATCATTGTTCGATGTACAAGTGAATAAGAAGCGAAAGAACATTTGACTATGTAGTCGAATGCGTCAAACGGCAATCGGACTAACGGCATTATGCAAAGGATGTCAACCCCTGGGGTAGGGGATCTCGGAAGGTTGAAGACTTTGCAGGAGGGGATTCGATGAAACAGTGGCTTAGAGGTGGCGCCAACAACGCACCGCACCACGCTTCAGGAACGCGGGCGACCGACCGCGCTCTTTCGCATACCCGCTCCCTGACCGCCGCCGCAGGCAATAAGTGCACGGCTCCGACAGACGCTGACGGTAAAGCTCAGACAATCTATGACGTGGACCCGGTTGAAGGCCAGTTCAAGCTGGAAGGCTTGGATTGGGGCGCGTACACGCTGGAAGAGACCAAGTCGCCTGACGGTTATGATCTCGATTCCACCGTTCGTACGTTCGCGTTCGGCCCGAAGTCCGACAGCGACGGCACCGGCAACTGGTATTCGAACAGCGTTGCTGAAAGCAATACGGATAAGACGGGCACTTTCACAACTGCCGATAAGACTTACGACTCTGATGTGTTCGACTTCGCGGTTGGGGGGATTAAGAACCAGCCGGGAGTGGTGTTGCCGGCGACTGGCGGCGAAGGGTGATGAGTTCGGTGCCTACAAGCTGCTGAACTTGACCACCTCCGTCGAAGGTGAAACTCCGAACCAGACGACGAACTACTCCTACACTGTCAATGAAAAGTACCGTGATGTGCTTACCAATGCCATTAACGAGTTGAAGGCTAACACTGTTCCAACTGCTGATGGTACTGCTGTTGCAGCCAAGGACAAGGCGATTATCGATTACGCTACAAATAACGTCAAGGAAAATAGCGCTACGCTCGCAACTGGTCAGGTGACTGCTCGCGCGTTCGCTGAGAAGGTTCGTGAAAAGCTTGACGCTGCCAATGCTTTTAAGACCGATGGCAAGTTGGATAAGACCAAGGCTGATAAGAACGCTGACGCATCTCTGGTTGATTCTTCTGACGAATCCAAGGGGTATCATGCGGTGTTCTCTGATGCCAAGCAGGGCTACTACCTGATTGTTCAGACTAAGGCTACAAGCGCTGACGGTAAGACCATGTCTCAGGTGATTCTGGATACTCACGGTCAGGATGCTACGAATGTGACCGTCAAGAAGGACACCGTTACGCTGACCAAGAAGGTTCAGGAGAACAGCGACGGTGTTAATGAAGATCAGAAGGATAAGTGGCAGGATGGCGCCGACTACAACATCGGCGATTATGTCCCGTTCAAGCTGACCGGTACTTTGCCATCTGACTACGCCAACTACACCAAGTACCAGTACATCTTCCACGATAAAGAATCTAACGGTCTGACTTTCGTCAATAAAACGGTTGGAGAAAAGGACTATGCCGTCAAGGTCTATGCTGTCAACAATGAAACTGAAACTGAGCTGAAGCAGGTCAAGTCCACAGATTCTGAGAACGTCCAGAAGACTGGTTACCAGGTTGTGTCGACTAATCTTGATGCTGGTGAGACTTTTAATGTGAAGTTCGCTGACCTGAAGAGCGCTGTGAAGACTGACGGTACTTCTGCGAACATCACTTCTTCGACCAAGATTGTTGTCAAGTACTTTGCTCAGCTGAATGAGAGCGCGAAGCGCGGTGCTACTGGCAACCCGAACGAGGCATGGCTGGAGTTCTCCAACGATCAGTACAACACTGGTGAGGGTTCCCCGACCGGCAACACCCCGCATGACAAGGTCATCGTATTCACCTTCGACCTCGTGGTCAACAAGTACAAGAACCAGGCTGATGCGAACCACAAGCTCAATGGCGCTGGCTTTACCCTGTACAAGGCCACTACGAAGGATGGTACCTACAACAAGGTTCAGACTGGTACGAATGCTCAGAGTCAGCCTACCTACGAAATCTTCAACAAGGATAGCAACGTCTTCAGGTTCAACGGTCTCGACTCCGGCTACTACAAGATTGTGGAATCTGCGGTGCCGGATGGCTTCACCAACGCTGATGACGTCGTCTTCAGCGTTGAAGCAACCTATGATACGGACAAGGATGATCCGAAGCTGGCCAAGCTTGAAATCAAGGATGCTGATGGAAGGGTCATTTCCACCGGCACCGGTGCGAAGTTCACTCTTTCTGGCATTAGCTATGACGGAAAGAATTCTGAGAATGCCCAGATCAACACTGACATCGTCAACAAGTCCGGCAACAAGCTCCCGTCCACCGGTGGCATGGGCACCGTGCTGCTGTATGTGGCTGGCATCGCCGTGTTCGTGCTCGCTGGCGCGACCCTGGTGATGGCTCTGCGTCGCCGCAACGCCTGATTCGTCAGACGCCACGCGAAACCCGTCAACCGCAGCTGAACCACTTCAGCTGCGGCAGGGGGAAATCGCAATAAATAAAAAACGTAGCCGCTGACGGACCAACGCAAGACGGTCCGCCGGTGGCCGCCAATCGCAAAAATTCAAAAATAACTAAACAATAACTGAACCCACATATGCTGGGCTGGATAGCCTCGGATCCCTTGTAAACTGCCTATTTTCTTGAGAATCCAGCTCAGCACCTTACTTTTTCCGGCACACACGTTGGGGGTGTGTCGAATCTATACTTACTTTCCGGAACCACAGAAGAGGGGTCGGCAATGAAGGAACGCACGATTGCAAGCCGCGTCATCGCCGCATGCTGCGCAGTCGCCGCAACATTCGCCGCGGCAGCCTGCATATTCACTACTCGCGATGCCGCCGCAGCACCAACAACAGACTCTGAAAGCGGCAGCATCGCCATCACGTATCAACACAAAAGCACGGACGGCGACTCGTCCGCAGACACGGGCGCATCCGGCGACGCATCCGCCGACTTCGCCATCTCCGGAGCCGACTTCCGCCTGTACAGAGTCGGGCAGATTCCCGCGAGTGGCGGAGCCACCTTCGAACCCGTGGCACCATTCACCGACTCCACCGCCTACCCCGTGGACTGGTCGAAAATGACCGGCAAAGACGCACAGGTGTGGCGCAACATGGCCAATACGCTGGCCGGACTCATAGCAGTGAACCAGCCGGAAGCCACGCAGTCGGGAGTCACCAATGCTTCCGGGCGACTGGTGTTCTCCGGACTGTCCGACGGGCTGTACTTGGCCGTGTCCGACAGCGTTGACGTGAAGGTCGCCAACGCCTCCGGAAAGAACCAGACATGGACGTGCTCTTCCGGCAGCATGCTCGTCGCAGTGCCCGAAGACGGCGTCTCCGGCGGGTCGCGTGTGCTGAGTATCGAACCGAAAACCGAATGTGTGGCGCAACCGCCGAAAACCGTGGAACGCACCGTGCGCAAAATCTGGAATGACCGGAACAATTCTGACGGCAAGCGCCCCGAATCCATCACCGTGAAACTCCTGCGTGACGGCGAGCCCGTGGAAAACGTGAAGCTGAACGAGTCCAACAAGTGGACGCATTCGTGGACAGCGCTCGACGCGGACCACGAATGGACCGTGGTCGAAGCGGCGGTGCCCGACGGCTACACCACCATCTCCGATGTGGAAGGCGACTCCACTGAAATCACCAACACGCACACGCCACCCACCACGCCGGACCAGCCGCACACCGGCGCCGACGTGCAGCAGGCCGCTTGGATTGCCGTGGCCATCTTGGGCGCGGGTTTGGTGCTGCTGATCGTTGCCAAGACGGCTTTGCGGAAGCGGGCGTAGCATAAGTAACGTGACGGATGAATCGGACGCCAAGCCAGCTGCGCAAGTCGAATTGGGTGCGCAGGTTAAACCGGCTGCCAAGCATAAGAAATCGAATGCGCTGCTCAATGTGATGATTGCCATCTCCGCAATAGCCATGATCGGGGCGCTGGGACTCATCGCATACCCAACATTCAGCGACTGGTGGAACCGCATGCACCAGTCGTACGCCGTAGCAAGCTACGTGGAACACGCCGAAGACATGTCCGCAGCCGAACGCAAAGCAATGCTCGACGCGGCACACGCCTACAACGAACGGCTTGTCACCAACAGCGACCGCTGGCACATGACCGACGAGCAGAAGCGCGAATACGACGCAACCCTCGACGTGACCGGCACCGGCATCATGGGATACGTGACCATACCACGCATCAAAGTGAAACTGCCCGTCTATCACGGCACCAGTGACGGCGTATTGCAGATCGCCGCCGGACATTTGGCCGGCACATCGCTGCCCGTAGGCGGAGCGACCACGCACGCGGTGGTCTCCGGACACACCGGACTGCCATCCGCGCGACTGCTCACCGGCCTCGACGAGCTGAAAAAAGGCGACACGTTCGCATTCCACGTGCTCGACGAAACCTACACGTACAAAGTGGACCAGATCTCAGTGGTGCTGCCAAGCGAGATCAGCAAACTCAACATCGAGCCGGGCGCCGATTACGCGACTCTGATCACCTGCACGCCGTACGGCATCAACTCGCACAGGCTGCTCGTGCGCGGGCACCGGATTCCGAACCCCAAAGTGCCAGACAAGACGCAATACGACGAGCCGGGGGAGATGACGGCCGTGGCGGCTGTGGTGATCGGACTGCTCGTGTTTGTGGCTGGCTGCGCTTTTGTGGGGCTCGCGCGGCTATGGCGACGCTCCTGGATTGTGCGGCACGGGTTGTGCGCCGGGGCCGGCGCGCGCCATTCGTCTGGTGTTCGGGGGTAGTGTCTAGCCTAGCGCCACCGCAGGCCGGTGACATCGCTTCTCCGGTGTGCGGGGGTGTGTGCAATGGGTCTTGCGTGGGTGTAGGCGCGCGGGTGTGCCGGTGTAGGCGTGGGTGTAGGCGTGCGGTCGTGGTTTTGGCTGGATATCTGGCTTATAGATGGCGGATTCGGCCGGGCGTCCGGTGGTACCTCGCTTATAGGTGGCGGGTCGGTTTGGGCAATAGGTCGTTAGGGGGTAGCATGCATGCCCCCTAGATGTCTTGTTTCCGCAAGGGGCCGCCATCTATAAGCGAGATACCATCCGTCGATCCCGCGAATCCGCCATCTATAAGCGAGAAAGCGCGTGAACCGGGCGCTGCGGCGGCGAAATCGCAAAATTATGGAATCGGCTGATTGCTGCGCGCGGCAGGTGGGTAGTATCGGGCGCGGAAGACGTGGAAGGAGCTGCCATGTGTGATGAAGGGGAAACTGCGGATCGGGCGGATGCCGTACGAACGGAATCGCAAAAGATGGAATCGCGAGCGGGGGAGACGGCGCTTGACGGGTCGGCGCGCAGCATCATCGTGCTGATTGTGGTCGGCATGTTGGTGGGGGTGCTGTCGGGCACGTTCGGCATCGGCGGCGGCACGGTGATCGTGCCCGCGCTCGTCTGGCTCGGCCTGTCGCAACGCAACGCGGCCGCCACGTCCACGCTGGCGATCGTGCCGACCTCCATTTCCGGCGTCATTTCGTACGCGACCGGCGGGCACGTCGACTGGCTCGCCGCGGCGCTGCTGTTCTGCGGCATGTTTGTCGGCGGGCAGATCGGCAGTTGGCTGCTGTCACGGCTGCCGGAATTGGTGCTGCGGTGGATTTTCGTAGCGTTTCTCGTGTTTGTGGTGATCAATCAGGTGAGTTTCGTTCCGTCGCGCGACCACCAGATCGCCATGAGCGTAACGACCGGCATTGGCTTGGCGTTGCTGGGTGTGGTCATCGGCACGTTGGCGGGGCTGCTGGGCATTGGGGGTGGTGCGCTTGCGGTGCCGTCGCTGTCGATGCTGTTCGGCGCGTCCGACCTGGTTGCGCGCGGCACGTCGTTGCTGGCCATGTTCCCGAATTCGATTACGACCAGTGCGGCGAACCTCAAACGCAGGTTGGCGCACGTGCGGACCGCGCTGATTATTGGTGTGGCCGCGGCCGTGACCGCGCCGCTCGGTACGTGGATTGCGGGCGCCGTTTCGCCGCGAGTCGGGGCGATTATGTTCGCCTGCTACCTGTGCGTGCTGCTGGTCCGGTCGGTGTTCGTGGCGGTGAAGGCCACGCGCGTGGCGCGGGTTGCGCGGGGCTGAGTGGCGCGGGCATTTTTCCCAGTGGCTGGATGATTTAGTCGCGTGAGTGGTGCGTCAGAGGTGGTTTTTATCCAGTCACTGGGATTTTTGGCGTGTGAGTGGGGTCTGAGAGGTTGGATTTATCCAGCCAGTGGGGGATTTTGGCGTGGGGTGCGGTGGAGGTGTTGTTTGACGGAATATGGCGATTTTATTGGCCGTATTCCCCCTGTTCATGCGGTGGATATGTTGCGGTCATCATATGGCGATGAGTGTTCATCTGCCGTTCTTCTGTAGTGCGGTGTGCGTTGGCTTGCGGCACATAGCGTGAGCAGTGGAATCGAAAGATCCAAGCAAATGCAGTTGCGGAAAGGTTCCGCATAGCTGGAAGGTATAGCCGAAAACGGGACTCCGAAATCGGGAAACCGAATCGGGAAACCGCCTCGATCGCAACGAATCGACGAAACCGGACGGCACAGACGAAACTGCATGGAAGAAAGAAGAAACATGAGCAAGCACAAGGCTCTCACGGGCGCAATCGCGGCCCTCGCCTCCGTCGCAACGCTCGGTGCGCTTGCCGCGCCGGCGCTCGCAGCTGACACCACGTACAGCCCCAACGGTAAGTCCGTTGCGGAACTGGCGCAGCACGGCGGCGCGCAACGCATCGCAGCTATCGGCAACAAAAACGTCAAGAACGTGGTGCTGTTCATCGGCGACGGCATGGGCGATTCCGAAATCACCGTCGCCCGCGACTATCTGAAGGGTGCCAACGGCCACTTCGACGGACTTGACGCGGTCGGCCAGCCGAGCGCGCTTGGTGACGTGCAGGCTGGTACTGGCCAGTACACCACCTTCTCGGTCGGCAACGGCAGCAAGGACAGCGCTGTCGGCAAGGATGACGACGGCAAACTGGTAGCTAACCCCAACCCGGGCAAGCTTACCCCCGTAACCGATTCCTCCGCCTCCGGTTCCTCCTGGGCCACCGGCACCAAGACCTACAACAACGCCGTTGACGTTGATATTTACGGCAATCCGCAGCTGAACCTCTTCGAGCTGGCCAAGGCGGCCGGCAAAGCCACCGGCAATGTGACCACCGCCGAAATCCAGGATGCCACCCCGGCCGTGCTGGAATCGCATTCGTCCGAACGTGCCTGCTACGGCCCACAGGGCAAGACCGACGGCACGTCCAACAATGCCTCCAAGCAGTGCCTCATCAACCAGCTTAAGGAAAACGGCGGCATCGGCTCCATCTCCGAGCAGCTGCTCGACACCCGCGCCGACGTAACCATCGGCGGTGGTTCCAAGTACTTCCGTCAGACCGTGCAGGGTGGTGAATACAAGGGCAAGACCGTGTGGGAACAGGCCAAGGAAATGGGCTTCCAGACCGTCGAGAACGATCCGGCCGCGATGAACGCCCTGCAGTACAAGGACGGCCAGCCAGTGCTCGCCCTGATGAGCGACGGTAACATGCCGACCAAGTTCAACCCGTCCAAGGCCACCGCCAAGGATCCAGCCAAGGACGCCAACCCGACCGTGTGCACCCCGAACGCCGACTGGCTCGGCAATCAGGGCTCCTCGCTCAAGGACATGACCAAGAAGGCGCTCGATTTGCTGAATGACAACCCGAACGGCCAGAAGAACGGCTTCTTCCTGCAGGTCGAGGGCGCCTCGATCGATAAGCAGGACCACGCAGGCAATGCCTGCGGCCAGATCGGCGAGACCGACGACTTCGACCAGGCCATTGCCTACGCCATGCAGAACGTGGACCTCACGAACACGCTGGTGATCGTCACCGCCGACCACGCGCACACCTCCCAGATCCTCAACGCCCAGCCGGCTTACGCACTGTCCACCGTGCTGAAGACCGCTGATGGCAACAACATGGTCGTCTCCTACGGCACCGCCCAGGACGATTCTCGCGATGCAGACGGCGGCTACAACGGCGGCGACATGGAGCACACCGGCACCCAGCTGCGTATCGCGGCTTCCGGCCCTGGCGCACAGCGCGTCATCGGCCTGACCGACCAGACCGACAACTTCTACACGATCGCCGGCGCTCTGGGACTGGCCACTTCCGCCGAATCGCAGAAGGCACTGTCTGACAACGGCACTGTGAAGGTCTCCGCTGCCGACGGCAAGTTCACCGCGGACGTCGACGGCTTCAACGGCGACGCTGTGCTCAGCTACGAGCTGAAGGACAAGAACGACAAGACCGTGGCCGCGTCCGATTCCTCCACTCCGCTCTCCGGCGTGCGCGTCAAGACCGCACAGACCACTCCGATCGCGCTGGACGGCGTCACCGAAAGCTCCGAATACAAGCTCACCGTCACCGGCCGCCAGTCCGGCAAGGCCGTGACCGTTGACTTCCAGGCTCCAGCTGCCAACTCCGCCGACAAGAACAACGGCAAGCCAGGCGTTGGCGCTGCGGGCGCTGACAAGGACGGCGTGATCGCTTCCGGCAAGGTTTCCGACAGCGCGCAGGCCAGTCCGTTCGGTGCCGCTCTGCTGGGCAAGACCGGTACCGCGGTACTGGCCGTGGCGATTGCGATCGCCATGCTGGTTGCCGTCGCGATGCTCGTCAAGACCGCGAAGGCCGCCAAGAACGACCGCTGATTGGCTGAATAACCTCCGATAATCCCCAAAACCGCCGGCGCTGAGATGCTCCCCAGCGCCGGCGGTTTTGGGTTTTGCGCAAAGTTGAGTGAGGTGTGCTCAAGAATTTTTGCGATTTTGGGAATAATAACTTGCGATTCAAAGTTGAGTGGTGTAGGCTCAAGTTTTGGAAAGCATGAGAGACGGCAATCCGGAAACGGCGATCCGAAACTCGAGCGAAGAACGAAAAGAACGTATAGCGAACCTATTGCAAAGGAGACCAAATATGGGACGCGCAGTTGGCATCGATCTGGGTACTACCAATTCCTGCATCGCAACTCTTGAAGGTGGCCAGCCCACCGTTATCGTGAACGCCGAAGGCGCTCGCACCACACCGTCGGTCGTGGCTTTCAGCAAGTCCGGCGAAATCCTGGTCGGCGAAGTCGCCAAGCGCCAGGCCGTCACCAACGTCGACCGCACCATCAGCTCCGTCAAGCGCCACATGGGCACCGACTGGACCGTTGAGATCGACGGCAAGAAGTGGACCCCGCAGGAGATTTCCGCCCAGGTCCTGATGAAGCTGAAGCGCGACGCCGAAGCCTACCTTGGCGAACCGGTTACCGACGCCGTGATCACCTGCCCGGCATACTTCAACGACGCCCAGCGTCAGGCCACCAAGGACGCCGGCACCATCGCGGGCCTGAACGTCCTGCGTATCATCAACGAGCCGACCGCAGCCGCACTGGCCTACGGCCTTGAAAAGGGCAAGGAAGACGAGCGCATCCTGGTCTTCGACCTCGGTGGCGGCACCTTCGATGTGTCCCTGCTGGAAATCGGCAAGGACGACGACGGCTTCTCCACCATCCAGGTGCAGGCCACCAACGGCGACAACCACCTGGGCGGCGACGATTGGGACCAGAAGATCATCGACTGGCTCGTCGGCGAAGTCAAGAACAAGTACGGCGTTGACCTGAGCAAGGACAAGATCGCCCTGCAGCGTCTGAAGGAAGCCGCCGAGCAGGCCAAGAAGGAACTGTCCAGCTCCACCAGCACCTCCATCTCCATGCAGTACCTGGCCATGACCCCTGACGGCACCCCGGTGCACCTGGACGAGACCCTGACCCGTGCCCACTTCGAGGAAATGACCTCCGACCTGCTGGGCCGCTGCCGCACCCCGTTCAACAACGTGCTGCGCGACGCTGGCATCAGCGTCTCCGACATCGACCACGTGGTCCTCGTCGGTGGCTCCACCCGTATGCCGGCCGTCAAGGAGCTCGTCAAGGAGCTCACCGGCGGTAAGGAAGCCAACCAGTCCGTGAACCCGGATGAAGTCGTGGCCGTCGGCGCTGCCGTGCAGTCCGGCGTCATCAAGGGCGACCGTAAGGACGTCCTGCTTATCGACGTGACCCCGCTGTCCCTCGGCATCGAAACCAAGGGTGGCATCATGACCAAGCTGATCGAGCGCAACACCGCCATCCCGACGAAGCGTTCCGAAGTCTTCTCCACCGCTGAAGACAACCAGCCGTCCGTGCTCATCCAGGTCTACCAGGGTGAGCGTGAGTTCGCTCGCGACAACAAGCCGCTGGGCACCTTCGAACTGACCGGCATCGCTCCGGCTCCGCGTGGCGTCCCGCAGATCGAAGTCACCTTCGACATCGACGCCAACGGCATCGTGCACGTGTCCGCCAAGGACAAGGGCACCGGCAAGGAACAGTCCATGACCATCACCGGTGGTTCCGGCCTGCCGAAGGACGAGATCGACCGCATGGTCAAGGAAGCCGAAGCCCACGAGGCCGAGGACAAGAAGCGTAAGGAAGACGCCGAGACCCGCAACCAGGCCGAGTCCTTCGCCTATCAGACCGAGAAGCTCGTCAATGACAACAAGGACAAGCTCTCCGACGATGTGGCCAAGGAAGTCACCGACAAGGTCAACGAGCTCAAGGAAGCCCTGAAGGGTGAGGACATCGAGAAGATCAAGTCCGCCCAGAGCGAGCTGATGACCTCCGCCCAGAAGATCGGCCAGGCCCTCTACGCACAGCAGGGTGCCGCCGACGCCGCCGGTGCGGCCGGCGCTGCTGGCGCAGGCGCTGCTGGCTCCGCTTCCAACGGCTCCGACGACGACGTGGTTGACGCCGAAGTCGTGGACGATGACGACAAGGACAACAAGTAATCATGTCCGATTTCAACAAGGACGAGTACCTGAACGACCTGCCCGACATGGATGACCTGTCCGGGCAGGCCGCCCCGGCCGCCGCTTCCGCTGCTGACGGCGCTTCCGCCGCTGGCGCAACGCAGGAAGGTGCAGCTCAGCCGGCTGCCGCGCAATCGCAAGAAAATGGCGATTCCGCTGCCGCTGACGGTGCTGACAAGGCAGACGCTGCCGACGGCAAGGCCGACGATACGCTGACCCCCCTTGGCCAGGCCAAGAAGGAAGCCGCCGAATATCTGGAGGCGCTGCAGCGCGAACGCGCGGAGTTCATCAACTTCCGCAACCGCGCGCAGAAGGAGCAGGAACGCTTCCGTCAGCACGGCATCATCGACGTGCTGACCGCCCTGCTGCCGGCCCTCGACGACATCGACCGCATTCGCGAACACAGCGAAATGGACGATTCGTTCAAGGCCGTCGCCAACAAGATCGACAAGGCGTTCGAGAAGTTCGGCGTTGAGAAGTTCGGCGAAAAGGGCGAGGATTTCGACCCGACGAAGCATGACGCGATCCTGCACAAGCCGGATCCGAATGCCGAGAAGGAAACCGTCGACACCGTGGTGGAAGCCGGCTACCGCATCGGCGACCGCGTGATTCGCGCGGCCCGTGTGGTCGTGGTTTCTCCGCAGAACTGATCGCGCATTCGCACAATCCGCGTATCCGCGCGAAACGCATGTGACGAGTAATCGGGCCCCTCTGAAAAACGAGGGGCCTTCGATTACCTGAAACAACGGTTCAACGACAACTGTTTGAAAGTTTGAAAAACTGTACTTTTTACTGCATGAAAACCTCACGAAAGGAGGCACATCATGGCTGAGAATGAATGGCTGAGCAAGGATTTCTATAAGGTCCTCGGTGTCTCCAAAGACGCCACCGACGCCGAAATCACCAAAGCGTACCGCAAGCTGGCGCGCAAATACCATCCCGACCTGAACAAGACGAAGGAAGCGGAGGAGAAGTTCAAGGACATCTCCGAAGCGTACGACGTGCTGAGCAACAAGGAGAATCGTCAGAAATACGATGCGATTCGCCAGTTCGGCATGGGCGGCGCGCGTTTCGCCGGCGGTTCCGGCCAGGGCGGCTTCGACGCGGGCGCGTTCTCCGACATCTTCGGCTCGATGTTCGGTGGCGGCGCAGGAATGGGCGGCAACGGCTCGCGCATTCGCTTCCAGACCAATGGCGGCGGCAATCCGAACCTCAACGACATCTTCTCGATGTTCGGTGGCGGTGCGGGCGGCCCGGGCGCAGGCTCCGCCTACGAACGCTACGGCGCTGACGATTACGAGCAGCCGCAGCCGGAAAACGGCGAGGACCGCAACTCCAAGATTCGTCTGACCTTCCGCCAGGCCGTCAAGGGAGCCACGGTTTCGCTGTCCGCGGACGGCAAGAAGTTCAAGACGCACATCCCCGCCGGCGTGCGCGACGGGCAGAAGATCCGTCTCACCGGTAAGGGCAAGCCGGGCCGCAATGGCGGCAAAAACGGCGATCTGTACCTGCATATCACCGTCGCCGAAGACCCGAAATTCACCCTGCGCGGACGTGACATCATCATGCCGCTGCCCATCACCGTCAGCCAAGCCGTGAACGGTGCGAAAGTGATGGCCACGGATATCGACGGAAACGAAATCGCCTTCAAAGTGCCTGCCGGCTCGTCCAGCGGCGCGGAAGTGCGCATCGCAGGCAAGGGCGTGGCCAATCCGCACGAGAACGGCGATTTGGTCGGTCGTGTGGAAATCCGCGTTCCGGAGCATCCGAACCTCGTTGCCAAGCATGCCGCGAAGGAATTCGACAAGGCGTGCGGTGACTTCGCCGACGAGCTCGCTCGGGAGCGCTGACCGCCATGGCACGCTCATCGCGGACTTCCCAAGCCTCCCAAGCGCGCGCCGCACGGCAGATCAAGCGGCTGTATGAAATGTGCGCCATGGCGATCGTGGCCGGCCGGGCCGACCTGGACGGTGCCGCCGAAGTCGGTTTCGACATCGAGCTGCCCGTCTTCTCGGTCGGTGCGGCCGGCGAGCTCGCCAACGTGCATCCGCAGACGCTGCGCCAGTATGATCGCCTTGGCTTGGTCGTACCGCAACGTACGGAAGGTGGCGCGCGGCGCTATTCGCTGCGCGACATCTCCCGTCTTGCGCAAGCGCAGCAACTCAGCCAGGAAGAGGGCATCAACCTGGCTGGAATCACGCGCATCCTCGAACTTGAGGAAGAGAACCGCGAGCTGCGCCGCCAGGTGGAGCGACTGCGCAAGCCGGCCGGTTCCAGCGTGTTCGCCGCGGACGCGGACGGTGGCATCGTGGAAGTCGAGCGGTCCCAGCGCGCGCGCATGTGGCGCAGGCAGCTGCGAGCCGATGCACGGCAGCTTCCGTCGCGCGAATCCGTACGGGCGGAACGTGCGGAAGAGGGGGACGATATGGGCTCCAGGTCAGTGGTAGTTTGGGGAATTCGCTGACAGCCCATTCGCTGACTTTCCTGAAAAGCGCTGGAAAACCCTAAAAAAATCTAAAAAAACAGCAAAATCGGGCATATATCGCGGGGGTATGCCCGATTTTTGGTATGCAACTACTCATAACGCCGCATCTGTCTCGCAATGATGTCTCTATTGTGAGAAATAATGTTACGTATCCGCATTGAAGTTCGTATTTCTTCCGGCTGGCCCACAGCTTCGATAAAATATGACTGCTTATTTCCGTGAGGAATCGGGGGAGGGCATGCGGTGGATACAGAAAGGTTAGGAGCGTACAGTGCCAAGAGTTGCGTTCACCGCAAAGACCCGCAAATACCTGGGGTCTCTCGATGCTGTGGAATCAGTCACTCAGTATCGAATTCGCTATTCCAAGGAATTCCGTGACGACTGCATGCGCAGGTATGCCGAGGGTGGTTCGCCTGCCGCGATTTTCCGCGAGGCCGGCTTGGATCCGAAGATCATCGGTTACAAGCGCGTCGAGCGTTGCATCGCCCGCTGGAAGGCGGAGGATGCCGAGAAGGCCGCTCAGGAGCAGGAGGCTCAGGAGTAGTCGCACGCAAGTCTTGCGATTCGTCTAAAAGGGGTCTATGACGGATTGCTGCGATTGCGACCGACCGATTTCGTCGGATGTGTTTTTCGTTGCGGAGGCACTTGGGGGATTCCCAAGTGCCTCCGTTGCTATGGGTTGGTTGCTGCGTTGGCTTGCGCGAATTGGCTTGTGCATGAGTCGGTTTGCGTGAACCGATTGGTGCGAGCCGATTGGTATGAACCGATTGGCGGACCGGCTTGATGGAACCGTCCTGTTTTTTCTGCGCGCTGAAGCGCTTCCGTCGTGCCGCTCTGCTGAAATGGTCGTAGCTGACGAAGAATGTAGCTATCGGAGAACGAAGCGTAACGATTGCGAGGAAACGTAATGACCGAGCTGAACAACGGTATCCAGAACGGCGCCCAGGAAGTTTCGAAGCTGATGCTCAAAGCCGTGTTCTGGGACATGGACGGCACGCTGATCGATTCCGAACCGTATTGGCACGAAGGCGAGCTGAAAATCGCAGCCGACCACGGCGGATACTGGGATGAGGACCTCGCTTGGCAGGGTTCCGGAACGCCGGTTCCGGACGTGGCCCGCCGCATGGTGGAGCACGGCTGCAAGCTGTCGATCGAAGAAATCGGCAAGGGCATGATCGATTATGTGGCGCAGAAGGAATTCGAACGCATTCCGTGGATCGATGGCGTCGAGGACGTGCTGCTGTCGCTGAAGGAGGCGGGCGTGCCGTCGATGCTTGTCACCACATCGCCGCGTCATCTGGCGGAAAACCTGATCGCGCAGGCGCCGGCCGGCACATTCGCCGGTTACGTGTGCGGTGATGACGATGTCGAGAAGAAGCCGTCGCCCGCACCGTATCTTGCGGCTGGCCGCAAGCTTGGCATCGCGCCCGAAGACATGAAATATTGCATCGCGGTGGAGGATTCCATGTCCGGCCTGCGCTCCGCGGCCGCATCCGGTGCCACCACGCTCGGCCAGACCGGCTTCATGCGCATCGACAATTCCAACGGCCCGCAATTCGCCTCAATCAACGGCTACGACGGCATCACCGCCGCCACGCTCGACGCCTATATCCGCCGCCGCAACGCCTGACGCGGCTGTAATCAAAAGCCGAAATGCCGGAAACGGCGGAAAACAAAAGAAAAAGCCCGCTGCGGTGGAATGAATGCAGCGGGCTTCGTGGAGCTGACGGTAGTCGAAACCGCGACCTCTTCGATGCGAACGAAGCGCTCTACCAACTGAGCTACAGCCCCATGTGCGTCACCTTGTTTAGCAAGACAACTCTTGAAATATTAGTACGGAGTGTGGAAAAATGCAATTCCACACTCCGCGTGTTGTGCTTGCGTTGTATTCGCCGATATTTTTACGACGATTGAACGCTGCTTATTCGGCGTCGGCGGTTTCCGCAGTGTCCTCGGCAGCCGGCTTCTTCTTGCCGAACTTGGCCTTGAGCAGGCCGACGATCGTTGGAATCAGCGACAGCACAAGAATCGCAATAATCACTAATTCAAAATGCTTCTGCACGGCCGGAATGCCACCGAAGAAATAGCCGAGCAGCGTGAACAGCGTCGACCAGCACAGGCCGCCGAGCACCGAGAACGGCGTGAAACGGCTCCAACGCATGCCGGAAATACCGGAAATGAACGGCATGAACGTGCGGATGAACGGGAAGAAACGGCCAAGGAACACGGCCAGCGGGCCCCACTTCTCAATCATCTTCTCGGTTTTCTCGATGCGCTCCGGGGTCATGGCCTTGACTTTGCCGGATTCAAGGATGCGACGGCCGAAGAAATGGCCGATCCAGTAGTTGCACTGGTCGCCGATGATCGGGGCGCACCAGACCACCGGCAGCAGAGCGAACAGCGGCAGTGCGGACACGCCGGTCTGTGTGTCGGGGGCGGCGAAGAAGCCGGCCGCGAACAGCAGCGAATCGCCCGGCAGGAACGGGAAGAACACCACGCCGGTCTCAATGAAGACGATAAGGAAAATGAAGCCGAGGGTCGGCGCGACGCCCATGGCAATCCAGCTGGCGATCGCGGTACGGGGGTCCTTGATGAGGTTGACGAAGAAATTGATGATATTCATAGGTCTCTCTGTGTGGTTTTGCGCGGTTGCGCGGGGTCGGTTCGTGTGGCTTGCTTTTCCATCGTGCGCAACGAATGTGCCGTTGCGAACCAATCACAGACTACCAACGGGTCTATGCAGTGTGCGCCGCAGTGCGACGACGGGTGGCAAATCTGCACAAATCGTCAATATGTGCCTATGGGCGCCTATGTGCGTGTGTTTGTAGGTGGTGTCCGGCCGGTGCGTGCCCGGTGGTTGTCTGGTGGTTGTCCAGCGTGCTCACCGGCTGTCCGGTGCGTCCGGCGCGTCCGGCGTCCGCGTGGGGCACGCCGGCGAATCTTGGCCTGAACTCGTTGTATTACGGCGATCGTCAGATGGTGCACGAGTTGCGTTCCGTCTGATTTTGGCGATTAGGTGGCGCGAAACGTCGCACGTCTTTGATTTTTGGCGGTTATTTTCAAGTCGTGCGACGCCGAATACCCCCTAAGTGCCGTTTTCGCCCGGAAAATGCCAGTTAGGGGGTATTTTTACTCGATTAAATGTCGCACGACTTGATTTTTTGGTCCGAAAAGCGAAGTCGTGCGACAAAAAAGACGTGAAAAGACGCAGAAAAAAACGCAGGAATGGCGATTATTCGGCAATCGCGACGGTCGTGGCAGAGCCGGTCATGGCGGCGGTGGCGTCGGTAGCGGCAAACGTGCGACGCATCCACGCGATCGCAAGTTTCGGCCAGACCTGCACGCACGGTTCGATGCCGTTGACCCCCTGCCATGCGGTTTCGGCGGTGCCGAGTGACAGACCGTGGCCGCCGTTGGGGAACAGGTGCGCCTCGACGCTCACGCCGGCCTTCTTGCAGGCGTCGACGAGCATCAGCGTGTTCTCGTACGGCACGCAATCGTCAGGAACGGTATGCCAGACGAACACCGGCGGCGTCTTCGCATCGATATGCTTCTCGATCGAAACCGCGTCGAGCGCCTCCGGATCGGCCTTGCGGTCGCCGAGCAGCGCATCGAAACTGCCGCGGTGGGCGAGCGGGCCGGACGTGACCACCGGGTAGGCGAGCATCAGACCGTTCGGGCGCACCGCATCCGCGTCGTAACCATGCGCCGCAAGCACGTCGTCGCTGGCGGAAGTCGCAAGATTGGCGGCAAGGTGGCCGCCGGCGGAAAAGCCGATCACCGCGATCGCGTCGGCATCGCAATGCCATTCGTCGGCATGCGTGCGGATCCGCCGCATCGCTTCGGCCGCTTCCAGCAGCGCGACCGGAAAAATGGACGGCTTCACGGAATAGCGCAGCACGAACGCGTTGAAGCCGGCTGCAAGGAATTGCATGGCGATTGGTTCGGCTTCGCGGTCGGACGTCATTTCGTAGCCGCCGCCGGGAATCACCAGCACGGACGGGCGCTTGCGATTCGGGTCGATTTCGCTGCTGTTGTCAAGGCAGTAGCCGACGAACGTGGCCGTGCTGCCGTCGATTCCGGAAATTTCATCTTCAAAATAACGCATGATTCCATGCTATCGATGGCATGTCCAAAGTCGTGTTGAATCGCCGTCTCACCCCCGTCTGAGAAAATCCGAATCCTACGCAAAGGAAAATCCGAATGTCGTACGAAGAAAAATCCGAATGCGTGGCGGGTGGAAACCCGGATGTGTGAGGGGTGCATTTTGATTTACCGGTGAGGACGTGTGGCGTCGTCGGTGGTTTGGTCGGGTTTCGATTGGTTGGTTGCGAAAGACGGAGAAATGGCGGGAGCTGATGGTTTGGGGACGCTGTGGGCGATACTGGAAATATGGAGAACTTGAGCGAACAGACTGATGCCGAGAAGGCTGGTAACGCCGTGAAACAAACCGTGAAAACAAATATTGGTCAGATTGCCGAAATCGGCGAGAACGCGGAAAATGCCGAGGAAACCGCACAAGCCACGGAACGTGCCGAATTCGGGCTCGACGGACTGGTCGCCGACGTCAACATTCCGCGCGGAACGGTCGTGCTCGCCGCCACGCCGATCGGCAACACCGGCGACGCGTCCGCCCGCCTGATCGCCCTCATGGAAGGCGCCGACATCGTGGCAGCCGAGGATACGCGCCGCCTATACGCGCTCGCGAACCGCCTCGGCATCCGCGTGCCCGGCCGCGTCGTCGCCTACCACGACCACAACGAACGCGACAAGGCCGACGGCCTGCTCGACCAGGTCGAACAAGGCGCCACCGTGCTCGTCGTATCCGACGCGGGCATGCCCACCATCAACGATCCGGGACTGGCGATCGTCCGCCGCGCCATCGAACGCGGCCTGCCCGTCACCTGCGCTCCCGGCCCGTCCGCCGTACTCGACGCGCTGTGCCTGTCCGGCCTGCCGACCGACCGCTTCTGCTACGAAGGCTTCCTGCCGCGCAAGCACAGCGAACGTGTGCAGCACCTGCGCGCGCTCAAATCGGAACGTCGCACCATCGTCTTCTACGAAACCCTGCACCGCATCGACGAATCTATGGCCGACCTGCTTGACGTGCTCGGACCGAATCGCAAAATGGCGCTCTGCCGCGAACTGACCAAGGATTACGAGCAGATTCGCCGCGGCGCCATCGCTGATATCCGCCGAAGCGTCGTCGACGATCCGCCGCATGGCGAAATGGTGCTCGTCATCGCCGGCGCTTCCGAAGAGGAGGCCGACGCGGCCGCGCCCGCAACGCTGTCCATCGAGGATCTGGCGGTGCTGTCAGTCGACCGCGCGCAGGAAGACAACCTGCGTATCAAGGACGCGATTTCACAGGTCGTCGCCGAACATCCGCTGTCCGACGGCTCGCTCGCCAATCGCAAGCAGGTCTACAATGCCGTGCTTGCGATGAAGGGCTGATCGCTTCCGGAACCGTTCATTTCCAACGATTTCAGCAATATCCGCAGCGCTTCGGGCACACCCGGCCCGCCGACCTGCGCAAGATATTCCAGCATCGCAGGCGTCGCCGAAGGATTGGCGACCAGCCACTTGCGCAATCGCGGCGCATATTCCGCGATATGCCACAGCACATCTTGCGCGGTGTCGGCGCTGCACGCCACCAACGGTGTCAATTCGATCGGCGGCGCAGGCGGTTCGACCAATGCCCGCTGCCGCGCGTGCGGCTGATATTTCGGCGGCGCGCGACGTCGTTCGTGGCGTTTGCCATGGTGTCCATGCTGTTCATGTCGTTGCCCATGACGTTTGCTACGTTTCGCGCGCTCTTCATATCTCTTGCTTGCCGTGCGCCGCGACTGTGCCGACGCTTGCCGCGTCTGTCTCGTCTGCCGTGGTTTTTCCGACGGCCGTTGCGATTCGCGCATATCCGTCACTGCTTTCCGTCAATCGTCCGGAAAAACTGGCGTGCCCGTGGCGCGTTGCGAATATGGGTGGCCTCCTGCATGACCTGCAGGCAATCGTCGGGGCGGAACCGGAATTCCTGCATGAGCATGCATACGATTTCCGTGACCGGCGACTGTGTTTCCGGCGTGCAGTTTATGGCAAGGTCGCATGCGGTTCGTGTGGGCGTGGTGACGGTGATCGGGCCGACGTCGGTGACATGCTCGTCGGGCGCCTGTCGGTTGAAAACGCTGACTTTGCGACCGTACCTCGCCGTTCGGTAATGCGCTTTTGAAATGATGTCGATCGTGTTGGGAAACATGCCACCCAACCACACCCACGCAGCGGTGCCGGCGCACGCCACGGAACGACTCGGCATCAGCGTTGAGATGATGCTGGCGCGGCCGTACAGCGTGCGCGAATCGTGATACGAGTAGGCGTTGTCGTTGTCAAGTTTGCATACCACGCCTAGGGAATGCAAACGATTCAAACAAATGGGGCCGGGCAGGTCGGCGTCGCCCAAAAGGGGAGGGGAGGTATCCATGCGGGGTACCGTAGCTGATACGGAAAGCGGCGTGCCACCGGCTTCGCGAAAAAAGTGGATAAGTGGACGATGATTGTTGCGTGATACAACAATGTGGATAACCTTGTGGACTACCGTAGCCTGATGCAGGCCGGTCTGCGAGAACGTCATCGACCCCATCCGCCCGTTTTCCGCCAATCGGAATGCGCCGAAAACACGGGATATGGCGCTTTGTATAATCGGGCACCATGAGTCATATTTTGGTGAATGTTGCATGGCCGTATGCCAACGGCCCCCGTCATATCGGCCACGTCGCCGGCTTCGGCGTGCCGTCCGACGTGTACGCGCGCTACGAGCGCATGAAGGGCAATGACGTGCTGATGGTGTCCGGCACCGACGAGCACGGCACCCCAATCCTGGTGGAAGCCGACAAGGAAGGCGTGAGCGCGCAGGAGCTCGCCAACCGCTACAACCGCGTGATCGCCAAGGACCTATGCGATCTCGGCCTGAGCTACGATCTGTTCACCCGCACCACCACCGGCAATCACGAAAAGGTCGTGCAGGAACTGTTCAAACAGTGCCTCGAAAACGGCTACATCTACAAGGGCACCCAGAAAGTCGCCATCTCCCCGTCCACCGGACGCACCCTGCCGGACCGCTACATCGAAGGCACCTGCCCGATCTGCGGCGCCGACGGAGCCCGTGGCGACCAGTGCGACGCCTGCGGCAACGAACTCGACCCGGACGAGCTGCTCAACCCCGTATCCAAGATCAACGGCGAAACCCCGCGCTTCGAGGAAACCGAACACTTCTTCCTCGACCTGCCGGCGCTCGCCGAAGCCAATCTCGCGTGGCTCAAGACCCGCGAAGGCTGGCGCACCAACGTCATCAACTTCTCCATCGGCCTGTTCAAGGAAGTCAAGCCGCGCGCCATCACGCGTGACATCGACTGGGGCATTCCGGTGCCGGTCAAGGGCTGGATCGACAACCCGAACAAGAAGCTGTACGTGTGGTTCGACGCCGTGATCGGCTACTTGTCCGCATCCATCGAATGGGCCCGCCGCAAGGGCGACCCGGAGGCATGGCGCGCATGGTGGAACGATCCGACCACCCCGGGCTACTACTTCATGGGCAAGGACAACATCACGTTCCACTCCCAGATCTGGCCGTCCGAAATGCTGGCCTACAACGGCCAGGGCTCCAAGGGCGGCGAAACCGGCAAGCTCGGTCCGCTGAACATGCCGGAGCAGGTCGTGGCCTCCGAGTTCATGACCATGGAAGGCAAGAAGTTCTCGTCCTCCCGCGGCATCGTCATCTACGTGAAGGACATCCTCGCCCGTTACCCCGTGGACGCCGTGCGTTACTACATCTCCGTGGCCGGACCGGAAAGCTCCGATTCCGACTTCACTTGGGCCGAGTTCGTGCGCCACAACAATGAGGAGCTCGCCGCATCCTGGGGCAACTTGGTGAACCGCGTGGCCAACCTCATCAACAAGAACTTCGGCGAGATTCCGGCGTTCGACGAGGCTTCCGCCACCGACGAGGACCGTGCGCTGCTGGCCGAAACCAAGGCCGCGTTCGAAACCGTCGGCGGACTCATCGAGAATCACCGCCAGAAGAACGCGCTGTCCGAAGCGATGCGCGTGGTCGGCGACATCAACAAGTACATCTCCGCCACCGAACCGTGGAAGATCAAGGACAATCCGGCCCGCCTCGGCACCGTGCTGCACACCGCCGCCCAGGCCGTGTCCGACGCCAACCACCTGCTGGCCCCGTTCCTGCCGCACTCCGCACAGAAGGTGTGGGAGGCCCTCGGCGGAACTGGCGTCTTCTCGCCGCTGCCTCATCTGGAAGAGGTTGAGGATCTCGACAAGCCGGGCTTCACGTACCCGATCATCACGGGCGACTACAAGCTGGGCGAAACCGTGCATCCGTGGGCTTCCGAACCAATCGTGGCCGGCACCTCGGTGCCGAAGCCGCACCCGATCTTCGCGAAGATTCCGCCGGAGGCCGTCGAAGAGGAGCTCGCCCGCTTCGATACCGAGCTGAAGGCCCGCCGCGAAGCCGAGGCCGCCCGTCTCGCCGCCGAAAAGGCGAAGCTGGAAGGCTGATTTCAACACGCAACCCCCTACATGTGTCACGATTTGAAAATTACAGCATTTTTTCAAATCGTGACACATCGCGTGGCTTTTGAATCGCCATTCTTCTGCTTTCCTATGCCTTCCGGCACATTCGCGCACTTTCCTGCAAAAATCGCTTGCCATTCATCTGCCATTTAACGCGACCGCCATTTACAATGAGAGCGGAGATATGCAAGGCTGCAGGAAGGGGCGCTTTATGCTGGATATCAAACGCGTACTGAAGGCCGCGCCTACGAAAATGCGTTCCCGTGAGCCGCTGCAGCAGTTGTGGACACCGTGGGGTGAACGAATCGACCATGAATGGCTGTCCGCGCGCGCCGGCAACAAGGCGTTCAATCCCGCCGAGGAAGGCGAACGCACGCTGGACGAGGGTCGTACCCCCATACTCGGCGAGCACCCGCGCCCGACCATGGTACGCGACAACTGCACCATGCTCAATGGCTGGTGGGATTACGCGATCGCGTCCATTCCGGAAGATGAGACCGCGCCGAAATGGCGCAAAACGGCGGCGATGCTGACCCGCGACGAAGCGGTCCGCGCAGTCAAGGAAACCGCCATTCCGCAAACGTTCGACGGCAAGATCCTCGTACCGTTCTCGCCGGAATCCGCGCTGTCCGGCGTGCACCAGACCATTTACCCCGACAACCTGCTGTGGTACCGCACCGTCGTGCATCCCGTCACGCTCGGCGGAGAGGAAACGGTCCGGCAAATCGGCGACGCGAATCGCCTCATCCTGCATTTCGAAGCGGTCGATTATGTCTGCGCCTGCTATGTCAATGGCCAGCTCACGGGCACGCACGTCGGCGGCTACCTGCCGTTCGACGTCGATATTTCGGCATTTATCGACCCTGATGACGTGTTTGAAATCGCGCTGTGCGTCTACGATCCGAACGATTCGGGCACGCAGTTGCGCGGCAAGCAGAAAATCGAGCGCGAAGGCATCTGGTACACCGCGCAAAGCGGCGTTTGGCAAAGCGTTTGGCTGGAAATCGTGCCGGAAGCCTACCTGCGCACGCTGACACTCAAGGGGGCATCCGACGGCAAGTTGTTCGTCCGTGCGGAAATCGGCGGCGACAAGCCGAACGCGAAACTGCACATCGTCGTCACCGACCCTGCGGACGGCACGGTGGTGGCGGATGAGACGCTGCCGGCGGGCGTGCGAAAGGTGCGTGCGGAAATCGCAACAGCTGCCGAACATCTGTGGTCGCCGGCCGATCCGTATCTGTATGACGTGCGGGCCGAATTGCGATACGGGTCGGCGAAACCCGCGGAAACGGCGGGTGATGCGGCGGTCGCGCAATCGCAGCCGATGGATGTCGTAAGTTCCTACTGCGCGTTCCGTTCCGTCGAAATCAAACCGGATACGAAGGGGGTGGCGCGCTTCCATCTCAACGGCAAGCCGCTCTTCGTCAAAGGCGTGCTCGACCAAGGCTACTGGCCGGACGGCCTCATGACCGCGCCCGACGACGAGGCGCTGGCGCATGACATCACGGCCATGAAAAACGCCGGTTTCAACATGCTGCGCAAGCACATCAAAATCGAGTCGGCCCGCTGGTACTACCATTGCGACCGCCTCGGCATGCTCGTCTGGCAGGACGCGGTGTCCGGCGGCGGCACGGACGGCGAATACAATGCGTGGACCACGAATCGTAAGCCGACGCTCATCCGCTCCACATGGAACAAATTCCGCGACGACACCGCCAAACATTTCACGGCGCTCGGCGCGGACGACCCGATCTACCGGCGCGATTGGTCGCGTACGTGCGACGCGATGGTGCACATGCTCGGCGGGCACCCCTCCATCGTGACGTGGACGCTGTTCAACGAAGGCTGGGGCCAATTCGACGCGTGCGACGCAGCCGAACGCATCCACGCGCTCGACCCGACCCGTCCGATTGACGCGACCAGCGGCTGGTACGACCAGCATTGCGGCGATTACCACAGCGTGCACAACTATTTCCGTCCGCTGGAAATCTACCCGGACAAGGGTCCGTTGCGCGGATACGTGGCCGAATTCGAGAAGAAGCACCGCCGTCGCCGCAGGGCCGCGCATTACGTGGTGCTGCCGGTCGCACGACACGGCGTACGCGCGTTCGTGATTTCGGAGTTCGGCGGCTTGGCGCAGCTCGTACCGGAGCATGCGGCGGTGTCGCGCGCCTACGGTTACGGTGAATACGATTCGATCGACGATTGGCGGGCCGCCGTGCGTTCCGTGCTCGCCTCCGCGGCCGCACTGGAATCGCGCGGACTTGCGGGATACGTGTATACGCAGGTTTCCGACGTGGAAGAAGAGCTCAACGGCCTGCTGACCTACGATCGCCGCGTCGACAAATTCGCTGAGTGAGACGCACGATTGCGTGTGAGTGTACGGCGTCGTATAGCGGTGTCTCATGACGGTGTCCGTATGGCGGATGCCGTGCAATCGTCTGTTGCCGCGCTGAACAAGCTGCAGGAAGGCCGTTGGGACGATATTCAGTGGGATAAACCCCCGAATTCGCACCGTCGTGACATTTCCGCTACGAAATTCTCAGGGAATTGACAGGAACGCACATCGTTCCTCCAAGGGTCGGGCGGTTATATAGACCATGTCAACGGTTGCGGCTGTTGGCGAGATTCCTTTGGAATCCCATAACTGAACCCTTCTTCTCTCTTCTCTCTCAGCCGGCGGCTTTCTCTCCGCCGGCTTTCCTTTTGCCGTCTTGCTTGTGGATGGTTGACGGCTTGATTCGGTCCGCTTGCTCGTGGATATCCGAGGAAGCTCTCCGCACGAGGGAAAAGCATGTGCCGCTGGCCTGTGCTTCACGCTTTCCTGCACTGAAAAATAACCGGTAAACGTTTTCTAAACAATCGGAGTGTCGCATGCCGCCATGACCTACACTTGAATGCAATATACGCAGCATACAAGCGCGGCAGGGTTGCTACTCAATGCGAGGCAAGACCTGGAACGACGTCACTATACGTCGTTCCAGGTCTTTTTTGTTTGCTGCGATTGCTGCATCTCATATCGATGAGGATCGATGGGAATGGAAGGTGGAATCATGACTGCGGTGCAGACGTCCAATCCAGTACACGACGCCGAAGGTGCGGTGGAAGCCGGCATCCATGAGGTCGGCGCGACGATCGACGCCGTCGAGCGGGAGGTGGGGCGTGGCGTTTCCACACGTTTCCCGCTCAACAGCGCGTTCATCTTCACGTTCGGCGCGCTGGGAGGCATGCTGTTCGGCTTCGACACCGGCATCATCTCCGGAGCCTCACCTCTCATCGAATCCGATTTCGGCCTGTCCGTGGCTCAGACCGGGTTCATCACATCATCCGTGTTGATCGGTTCCTGCGCGGGAGCCCTGTCCATCGGCGCGCTGTCCGATCGTTTCGGCCGCAAGAAGCTGCTGATTCTGGCGGCGATACTGTTCCTGCTCGGTTCGGGCATGTGCGCGGGATCCACGGGATTCCTGATGATGGTCGTGGCCCGCATCATCCTCGGTCTCGCCGTCGGCGCGGCCTCCTCGCTGACTCCGGCATATCTTGCCGAGCTTGCGCCGAAGGAACGTCGTGGATCGCTGTCCACGCTATTCCAGCTGATGATCACTTTCGGCATCCTGCTGGCATACGCGTCCAATCTCGGCTTCCTCGGCCACAATATCGCCGGCATCCGCGATTGGCGGTGGATGCTGGGGTCGGCGCTCGTGCCGGCGGCCCTGCTGCTGATCGGCGGCCTGCTGCTGCCGGAATCGCCGCGATATCTGGTGAGTCGAGGCAAGGATCGTGAGGCGTTCAAAGTACTTACCCTTATTCGCAAGGACGTCGATCAGACGCAGGTGCAGCTCGAGCTCGACGAGATCAAGGCCGTCGCCGCGCAGAACACCAAGGGCGGTGTCCGCGAGCTGTTCCGCATCGCCCGTCCTGCGCTCGTCGCCGCGATCGGCATCATGCTGTTCCAGCAGCTCGTCGGCATCAACTCCGTGATCTATTTCCTGCCGCAGGTGTTCATCAAAGGCTTCGGATTCCCCGAAAACCATGCCATCTGGGTGTCGGTCGGCATTGGCGTGGTCAACTTCGTGGCCACTATCGCGGCCACGCTTATCATGGACAAATTCCCCCGCAAGAAGCTGCTGATCTTCGGATCGGTGACGATGACCATCGCCCTCGCGGTGCTGGCCGTGCTTAACTTCACCGGCGATGTGGCCACGCTGGCCGTGCCGACCATGGTGCTGATCGCCTGCTATATCCTCGGCTTCGCGCTGTCGTGGGGTCCGATCGCATGGGTGCTCATCGGCGAGATCTTCCCGTTGAGCGTGCGCGGCATCGGCAGCTCCTTCGGTTCCGCTGCCAACTGGCTGGGCAATTTCGTGGTCTCCCAGTTCTTCCTCATGCTGCTGGCCATGTTCGGCAACAACGTCGGCGGCCCGTTCACCATCTTTGGCGTGTTCTCCGCGCTGTCCATCCCGTTCGTGCTGCGTTTCGTGCCTGAGACCAAGGGCAAGTCGCTCGAACAGATCGAAGAGGAAATGGTCCGCCGCTGATACGGCGTCGCGGCATCGACGGCCATTGAATGGGGCGGGCACTCCGGAGGAGTATTCACCCCATTCACGTTATTCAACAGCGTTCGTATGAGAAGCGGCGGATTCGATCAAGGCATTCCCGGCTTTCCTCAAGCCATGGCATGCCGATGACGAACACATGCCCCAACGTCTCATGGCGGCGCGGCTTCGGGTCGAACAATTCAAAATCGGCGCCTTTGCGCGACAAGGCGGCGGCCAACGCCAGATTGTCGGCTTCAAGGAAATCGTCGCCGCAGGTGATGATGAGCAAGGGTGGAAGATCGACGTTGAACGCCAGACCCTCAGCGGTGAGGAACTTCGGATCAGCGGCTTCGAGCCCCGCAAAGAAATCGACGCCCAACATCTGCTCAAGACCGATACGGCGGTTCGGGTCATACCCGACCGTCAGCTTGCGGCCCATGGTCTCCAACGACGCCGAACTGTACGCGCCGCACACCGGAGCGGCACCCGCGAATCGGATGCCGGACGGCTTGTCGACGCCAAACGCAGCCGCGGCTTCCGCATTGTTTTCGATGGCCAAGGTCAGTAGCGTCAACGCGCCACCTGCGGAATCGCCGGTGAGGAACACCGCGTTCGGATTGACCGGATAATCGGCCATATGGGCTGCGATCCAACGCAATGCCGCCTGGATATCGGCCAATTGCCCACGCAAGTCGGTCTGCGGCGCCGGACGATAGTTCAATGAAAACACCGCGAAGCCCTGTTCCGCGAGATGCACGTTGAAATTCCGGTTCAGCTCCTTGTATCCGTAAGTGAATCCGCCGCCATGGATATCGATGTACACCGGCAGGGTGTGCCCACCGCGCAATACCGCGTCATGCGGCAGATACAGGTCGAGCAAATGGCCGCGGCACGCTCCCGCGGCCGTATCGTACCCGCCATCCGGCAGGTAGGCGAGGTCGGCGATCACATCGATGTCTTCCGGCGTGCTCCAGCGTTCGGAACGCGGCGTATCGATGGCGATCGCGCCAAATCGCATTCCCAGAATGCCCGGCAGCAGGTTCTCGGGAACCCCTTCGAGGTCGCCCGTGGTCTCCGTCCAACGTTCCGCGTTCCTGAGCATGTCCTCCGACAGGCCATATTCCGCAGCGAACTTCGCGCGGATGTGCTCCAAGTCCGTCATCCTTGCCGTCCTTTCCTCGACGTGCGTCGCCGATGCTCGTATCGATAGTTCGAGCTTGATTCCATTATCGTGCGATGTTCCGATGCGATGCTCCGATTCCGGCGAGCCAGGCTCCGATGACGGTTTTCGCAGCACCCGCAAACCAGTGGTATGTAACGGTATATATGTTGATTTTATTATGATTGCGACACGCCGAAAACGTATCTGTTGCATCGGCGTACGGTTCGTTTAAAATAAGTCGAGTTTGCGAATCCGAACAGGGGTTTCGGCCGGCGGCGGCATGCCGGTGACGGGACGCTCGACACACGACGGACGTGAATCGTGGCGGCAACGAATGGCCGCAACACCACAACCCAACAACAACCCAACCAAGACCCAAGCAAACAATTCGAAGGAACGCTACGTATGTATGTCGATCCGAAACGCAACCAGCAGGCGGGCAACCTTGCATGGATCCTGCCATACTGCAAACCCGACCTGCCGCGCGTGGCCGGCGCGGTCGTACTGTTCTGCGTGAACAACACCATGGCCCTCACCATCCCCCTGCTGTCCGGACTGATCGTGGACCGCGTCATCACCCAAGGCCATGTGGACGAACTGACCCGACTATGCGTCATGATGCTCGTCTTCACCATCGTGCGCGTGGCCTCGCGCTACGGCTACCAGATGTGGATGGAACGTTTCGGGCAGAACTCCGTATTCCGCTTGGTAAGCGACGAATACGAAAAGCTGCACGAGCTCGACTTCACCTACTTCAACCACACCCGCACCGGCGACATCATGAGCCGCATGACCTCCGACACGGACGCCATCCGCCACGCGCTAAGCTGGGTCAGCTATCAGGCGCTCGACTGCGTGGTCATGTTCATCGGCGCGCTCGCCATGATGTTCACCATCGACTGGCGTCTCGCCCTGGCGCTCGCCTGCATCACGCCATTCCTCTTCATCCTGACGCGCGGACTGTCCTCGCATGCGCGGCCGCTGTTCTTCGCCATCCGCAATTCCCTAGCGGAAATGAACTCGATGGTCGAGGAGAACATCGAAGGCAACCGCGTGGTCAAAGCGTTCGTCCGCGAGCCGTACGAGACCAAGAAATTCGACGAGCGCAACGACGACTACATGCAGCGCAATATGGACCAGGCCTACAACAGCCGCAGATACATGCCATGGCTCGACGGCCTCGGCTTCTCCCTGCAGCTCATCACCTTGGGATTCGGCGGATTCCTGGTCATCACAGGCCATATGACCCTCGGCAACCTGGTGGCGTTCAACTCCTACCTGTGGATGATCGATGGTCCCGTGCGCCAATCCGGCTGGCTGATCAACGATTGGCAACGCTTCAACGCGTCCTGCATCAAGATTCGCAAACTGCTGACCTCGCAGTCGCGTATCCAGGAGAAGCCGGGCGCTGAGGAAAGCGTCAAACAGGCAGTCGCTATCGTCAGCCAAGTCAACGGCCGGACCAACGGTGTCCATGAGGCCGGCAGCGCCACCGCAACGTCCACGAACTGCCCAGCACGCATCGCCGGCGACGTCGACTTCCAACATGTCAGCTTCGCCTTCCCCGACGATCCGGAAACCCCGATTCTCAAAGACATCGACTTCCACATCCCCGCCGGCTCGAAACTCGGCATCCTCGGCGAGACGGGCGCCGGCAAGTCAACGCTCGTCAATCTGATTTCGCGATTCTACGATCCGACCGCGGGACGCGTGCTCATCGACGGCATCGACGCGCGCGACTGGCCGCTCGCCACCCTGCGATCGCAGGTATGCATCGTCGCGCAGGACACGTTCCTGTTCTCCGACACCATCGGCGGCAACATCGGCTTCGGTGCCGGCGAACAGCGCGAATACGACGAAAAGTACATCCGCCGCATGGCCGCCATCGCCGGCGCAGACAACTTCATCCGCAGCATGCCGGAAGGCTACGATACCGTCGTCGGCGAACGCGGCGTCGGCCTGTCCGGCGGGCAGAAACAGCGACTGAGCCTGGCACGCGCGCTCGCCGACAACCCGTCGATCCTCATCATGGACGATACGACCAGCGCCGTGGACATGGAGACGGAAGCGGAAATCCAACAGCATCTGCGTGATTTGGACGAGAAGAAAACAATTGTGACGATCGCGCACCGCATCTCGTCAATCAAGGATTCCGACCTGATTCTCGTGCTCGAACATGGCCGCGTGGTGGAACGCGGCACCCACGATGACCTGGTGGCCGCGCATGGGCGATATTGGGAGATCTACCGCAAGCAGCTGGGCCTCGAAGCCGGCCGCGCACAGGGTTTTGACGACTAGAAAGGAGGATCATCATGGCAAAACGCAATACGTTCCGCGAGGATGAGGAGCTCGAGGAGCAGATCAACCTGCATGACATCCTCCGCATCGGCGTCTATCTCAAACCGTACAAGGCTCGCGTGATCCGCATCCTCGCGGTTGTGGTGATGATGAGCTGCATCTCGGTCGTGGTGCCGTATCTGACGAAGGTCATGATCGACAGTGCGATCCCGACGAAAAACCTCACGCTGCTTGGCGAGCTGACCGCCTTGCTTGCGGTGCTGATCGTGATCTTCGAACTGGGATTGCGCTACCGTACCGTGGAGATCACGCGCGTCGGCCAGCTCATGCTCAAAGACATGCGCCGTGACATTTTCACGCATATCCAGACGCTGCCGTTCAGCTATTTCGATTCACGCCCGCACGGCAAAATCCTGATCCGCGTGGTCAACTATGTGAACACGCTGTCCGATACGTTGAGCTCCGGCCTAATCAACGTGATTTCCGATGTGTTCACGTTCCTCATCACACTGGTGGTCATGTTCGTCATCGACTGGCGATTGGCGCTGTTCAGCCTCGCGCTGTTCCCCTTCCTCATCGCGTGGGTGCTGGTGCTGCAGCATTTCCAGCGTCGCGCCTACCAGGTGCTGTCCAACAAGCAGAGCAACCTCAACGCGTACATCCACGAGTCGATCGCCGGCGTGAAGACCACGCAGACCTTCGCCCAGGAGGCAGCGCAGTTCAAGACGTTCCAGGAACAGCAGAACGATGTGCGTACCTCGTGGATGAAGGCCGTGCACATCCAATTCCTCATGTGGCCGGGCATCCAGACGATTTCCGTCATGACCATCGCGTTCATCTACTTCGTCGGCGTCACCGGTTTTGGGGGAGTGGAGGTGAGCACAGGCGTGCTCATCGCGTTCGTCGGCTATGCGAACAACTTCTGGAACCCGGTGATCAGCATCGGCAACTTCTACAACCAGCTGATCACCTGCTCCGCGTATCTCGAGCGCATCTTCGAAACGCTGGACGTGCAGCCGGAGATCCGTAACGCGCCGGACGCCGTCGATCTGCCGCAGATCGAGGGCCGCGTCGACTTCAACGACGTCGTCTTCCGCTACGAGCCGGACGGCCGCAACATCCTGAACCTGGTCGACCTGCATGTCGAGCCAGGCAAGACGATCGCGCTGGTCGGTCCTACGGGTGCCGGCAAAACCACGATCATCAACCTGCTGTCGCGTTTCTACGACGTCGCCGAAGGCTCGGTGACGATCGACGGCCACGACGTGCGTTCCGTGACGTTGGAAAGCCTGCGCCGGCAGATGGGCGTCATGCTGCAGGACACGTTCATCTTCTCCGGCAACGTGCGTGAGAACATCCGCTACGGCAAACTGGACGCCACCGACGAGGAGATCGTGGCCGCTGCCAAGGCCGTGCATGCGCACGAATTCATCATGGAACTGCCAGACGGCTACGACACCGTGGTGGAGGAGCGCGGCTCGACCCTGTCCGCGGGCCAACGCCAGCTCATCGCGTTCGCGCGCGTGCTGCTCGCCGACCCGCGCATCCTGATTCTCGACGAGGCCACGTCGAATATCGACACGCGTACCGAGGAGGCGCTGCAGGCCGGTCTGAACCATCTGCTCAAGGGACGCACGAGCTTCATCATCGCGCACCGCCTGTCCACGATCGAGAATGCGGATGAGATCTGCTACATCGACCACGGGCAGATCGTGGAGCAGGGCAACCATGCCGAGCTGCTCGCCCGCCATGGCGCCTACTACCGGCTCTACGAATCGCAGTACGCCATGATCAAGGTCTGAGCAGCCGGCCGCCAGCCCCGGCGGCTAGCTGCTCTGCCCCTTAGCCCGTATATCCGCAATCCGAAATGCCTGCCCAACGGTCGCGCAGCCAATGCGCGGCCATCTTGGGCCGGCTGCTGCGGTGGGATTCCCGTCGGACATGCCGCCATGCGGAATGTACTTTGGAGCAACCCGTGGAATAATGGATTGTGAGCGTTAACAAGACAACGATGCACTAAGGAGCGCTTGCACTCATGACTACCACCAATCGCACCAGCCATCCAATCGCATTGCGCGACGCCACCGTCACCGACCCGTTCTGGGCATCGCGGCAGGAACTCGTGCGCACCCAGGTGATTCCCTACCAGTGGAACGCGCTGAACGACAACGTTCCCGGCGCCGCACCCAGCTACTGCATGCACAACTTCAAGGCCGCCGCCGCGCAGAACGCAGAACACCACAAGGAAGGCAAGGCCTTCGTGCCGCCGAAATACACGTTCCGCGGCTTCGAAGCCCTGCCGGACGACCCGGCGCACCCCGATCCCGACAAGTTCTACGGCTTCGTGTTCCAAGACACTGATTTCTCCAAATGGATCGAAGCGGTCGGCTACTCGCTGACCCACCACCCGGACGCTGACCTTGAAGCGACCGCCGACACCGCCATCGATATCGTCTGCGCGGCGCAGCTCGACAACGGCTACCTGGACACCTACTACATCCTCAACGGCATGGACCGGCACTTCACCAACCTGAAGGACCACCATGAGCTGTACTGCTTCGGCCACCTGACCGAAGGCGCGATCGCCTACTATCAAGCCACCGGCAAACGCAAGCTGCTCGACGCGGCCTGCCGTTTCGCTGATTACATCGATTCCCGATTCGGCACCGCCGACGGCAAGCTGCACGGCTATCCCGGGCACGAAATCGCCGAAATGGCACTCGTCAAACTCGCCGAGACCACCGGCGAACAGCGCTATGCCGACCTCGCCGAACACTTTGTACGCCAGCGTGGCCAGCAACCGCTCTATTTCGAGCTCGAAGACCGCCGCCGCGCCCGGGAGGACGGCCGCAACTACGCGCCGCGCGAGCAGAACTACGCCTATTACCAGGCCGACAAGCCGATCACGGAACAGACGGAGGCCCTCGGACACGCCGTCCGCGCCGCCTACTTCTACGCCGGAGCCGCCGACGTGGCACGCCTGACCGGCGACTCCGACCTGCTGGCATCCTGCGAACGACTATGGCGCAACATCGTCGACCGAAAGCTCTACATCACCGGCGGTATCGGCGCCACACACATGGGGGAGGCCTTCTCCTTCGACTATGATCTGCCGAACGACACCGCCTATTCGGAAAGCTGCGCCGCCATCGCGCTCGCGTTCTTCGCCCGCCGCATGCTGGAAATCCAGCCGAAATCCGAATATGCGGACGTCATGGAATCGGCGCTGTACAACACCACGCTCGCCGGCATGGCACTCGATGGCAAAAGCTTCTTCTACGTGAACCCGCTCGAAGTGGTGCCCGAGGCATGCCATCGCGATGAACGCAAGGCGCACGTCAAGCCGGTGCGCCAGAAGTGGTTCGGATGCGCCTGCTGCCCGCCGAACATCGCACGCATCGTGGAGGACGTGCAGCAGTACGCCTACACGATCGGAGACGACTCATCCACCCTGTATGTGCATCTGTATATGGGCGGCGGCGTCCATGCCAGGCTTTCCGGCACCGATGTGCGCCTTGACGTCATGTCCGATATGCCCTGGTCCGGCAAGGGATCCGTCACGGTGGGCTTTGGCACAGCCGGTTCGGCTTCCGACGCCCCCAAGGACGCGGTTTTCACGATCGCCCTCCGTCTGCCCGCTTGGGCCGGTGGCGAAACCGCTTCCGATGCGGTCACCGTGCGCGGCCGCGACGACATCTCCCGCGTCATCAGAGACGGATACCTGTACCTGACCGGCGCATGGCATGACGGCGACGTCGTCGATTTCGATTTCCCGATGCCGGTCCACATGGTCGCCGCGAATCCGCTCGTGCGCGAGGACGCCGGAAAGGTGGCGTTCGTGCGCGGACCGCTGGCCTACTGCGCGGAAGGTGTCGATAATGGCGCGAACCTGCATCTGCTGCACGCCGATACCGCGCGCATCGCATCCGACCCGTCCTGCGTGTCCGTTGATCGCATCGTCTTCCATGCCGGCGCCGTCGCGCAGGACGAGCAGGGGCTCGGCGAGGTGGACGCCGTCGATATGCCGATGACCACGCTGGCGATTCCCGCTTGGCGTGAAGTGGAAGACTCCGCGCAAACCTCCGCGTTGTACCATGATTGGCGTCCCGCCGAACGCAAGACGACGACGGCCACGCTGATTCCATACTTCGCATGGGCCAACCGTGGCGAGAACGAGATGACGGTGTTCCTACGCGGGTGAGCATGACGAGTGACGAAGGGACTGCCCGACAAAGGGGCTGTCCTTGGTTTCGGCAACATCGCCAAAACCAAGGATGCGCCAGTCAAGTTCATCGCATATCTCCGCTTCGAGTAGACACGCACGTGCGATTTGCCCCATTTACCGCTTAAGCTAGTGCCAGGTACGTCAATCGATGCACGTCAATGATCAGGCGGTATCTGAACACGGTTGAGGAGTCGAAGATGATAAGCGGTGCCGGTGCAATGAACCCCGTATGTCCCCGTGAGGACGGGCGTCTCGAATGGGGCAATGGCGTGGTTTCCATGCTGTTCGACACGGCAGGCGATTCCCCTGTCCGATTGTGCAACGTTGCAGGCCGCGGCATGGGGCCCATCGGCGGCCGTGTTACCGACGATGGAAGAACCGTGCTGGAACGTGATCCGCGTCCAATCGTCGAAGTGCGTGCCGCCAACACCGGATCGCAGGACAATCGCCTCACCTTGATCGCCACGGTGGCGGGCAGCGTATTGCGATTCGTCTCGGCCGCCGCTTCCGAGCCGGAGGAAGGGTTCGCCGAACCATATCGTTTGGAGATCGTCCAATTCGCTTCGTATGCGGAACTGGAGCCGCACGGGCGCGCGTTCGAACCGACCGCCGCCGAACGGGCCGAAGCCGCCGCGCAGCCCTCGCCGGAAACCGTCCGCCATGCCGACGCCACGGCTGGACTGGTAGTCACTTCCGTATTCGAAGCGTTCCCGGGACTGTCCGCAGTGCGCACCTACACGCGGTTGAGCTCCGCGCGCCCGCTGCCCATCGAGGCGGTGTCGTCGTTGAATCTGACGGTGCCGATGCGCGTCAACTGCGGCAAAATCGACCATTCCCGCGTATTCTGGGGAGACTCCGCGTGGGCGGTGGAAAACGATTGGCGCAGCCGTCCACTGCGCGACATGTCGGTGCGCAATCGCAATCAAGTCATCAATCCCGGCCAATCCAGCTCGCGATTCGCCATGAGTTCCGCCTCCACGTGGAGCACCGGCGTGCATGAGCCGGCCGGCATCGTACAGGTCGAGGGCTCGCGCCGCCAATCGCGCGACTTCTCCGTAATGTGGCAGATCGAGCACAACGGCCCATGGGAATGGGAGATCGGCGAGGATGATCCCGGTTTGCACATCAGCGCGTTCGGACCGGAATATCAGGACCACCATTGGTATACGGAGCTGGGTGAAGGCCACGATTTCGAATCGGTGCCGGTCTCCTTCGCGATCTCGGCCGGCGATTGGCAGCAGTCCGTCGCCGAAATGACATTGCAGCGCCGTGCGTTGCGTGCCGCCAAGGCTCGCGAATTGGGTCGTTCCGAGCAGTTCGAACGCACGCAGGGACTCGTCATCTACAACGATTACATGAACACCCTGTTCGGCGACCCGCGCTTGGAGAAGGAGCTGCCGCTCGTCGAGGGCGCGGCACGCGTCGGCGCGGACATCTTCTGCATCGACGCCGGCTGGTACGACAGCACGGACGGCGGTTGGTGGGACATGGTCGGAGAATGGCAGGCCTCCACGAACCGTTTCGGCGAAGCTGGACTCAAGGGTTTGGCCGACACCATCCGCGCGCATGGCATGGGCTTGGGATTGTGGCTCGAGCCTGAGGTGATCGGTGTGAAATCGCCGCTCGCCCAAAGTCTGCCCGATGACGCGTTCTTCCAGCGCCACGGTGTGCGCGTCTGCGATTCGGGCCGGTACCTGCTTGACTTCCGCTCGCCCGCCGCACGCGAGCACGTCACTCGCACCGTCGACCGGCTGATTGACGATTTCGGCGCGGTCTTCTTCAAATTCGACTACAACACCGTCCCCGGCGTCGGCACTGATCTCGACGCCGAATCCGCCGGCGCTGGCCTGCTCGGCCACTGCCGTGCCTATTTGGATTGGCTGGACGACCTGCGCCGCCGCCATCCGGACGTTATGATCGAAAACTGCGGTTCCGGTGCGATGCGCGCCGATTACGCGCAGTTGCAACGATTGGACCTGCAATCCACCTCCGACCAGTGTGATCCGCTGATTTACGCCGCGATCGCCGCCAGCGCCGGACTGACGATCCTGCCGGAACAGCAAGGCAACTGGGGTTACGCCCAGCAGGAGATGGACGATGAGACCGCCGTCTTCACGCTGGCCACGGGCATACTCGGCAGGTTGTACCTGTCCGGATTCATTGACCGCATGGACGAGCATCGGCTTGCCTTGGTGCGGGATGCGGTGGCCTTGCACCGCCGTGTGCTGACCGAGCAGCAGGAATTGGTGCCGTTCTGGCCGGCCCGTCTGCCTGATTTCGATGGCGATTGGCTCGTCGTCGGTCTGCGCCATCCGTCATTCCTCCCGTCGGAGGACGACGATCCGTGCGATTACATCATCGTCTGGCGTCGCGGCGGCACGCCTTCCGTGAACGTGCCGCTGTCCGAGGACTGCCATATCGAGCAGATCTTCCCGAATCCGGCCGTTCCCGAGCATGCGCCCGACGCCAAGCCGTGGACCGTCGAGCGCATGGACCCCGAGACGGTCCGGCTCAACGCGGCCACCTCCAAGCAGCCGTCCGCCCGCATCTTCGCCGTCCGCCGCGCCTGAGCGGTTGCGACGGATGGGCAATCGCGCCGCCTACAGGGCGAAGGCGGTTTCGATGGCGTCGTATTCGGCGGCCGTGATCGGCAGAATCGCGCCGTGACGCTTCTTCAGCGCGCCGAAATCGATATCGTCTGCGCGCTGCCAATCGGCCGGATCATGCGAGGCGAGCGAGGCGGCGCGGAACGACAGGTAGCCCTTGGACTCCGCGTACTGGTCGCACATCAGGCCGAATGGCATGGTCCTGCCGTTGACCACCTTCACGTCTTCGTCGTTGTAACGGAACAGTTCCGGCCCTTCCAAGTAGTGCATGGAATACCGGCCATTGCCGAAGATGTCGGTGAGCGTGCCCACATACGACCACTCATTCGGGTCGTCGGTGCGCAGCACCTCGTAGGTCGTCGCATACGGGTTACGGGTGCGTTCGATGGTGATTTCCGAGTCCTTGGACGCGCGGTACCACCAGCCGTCATCGTCGCGCAGCATGGTCGAATCGATGATCACATTCTTACGATCGATCCACTTGACCGGATCGGAGAACACCCTGAAATCAACGGTCGTCGCATAATACACATTCGTCGGATCGCCGAGCTCGTTGGCCAACGGATCCGCGGAGCTTTCGGCGTTGCTCTTCGTGGACCAGAACACGATCCACTGCCCGCGATTCGGATCCCAATTCGCCTCCGGAGCCCAAGCCATGCCAGCGTCCGGAATCTTCGAGGCCACGTCCACCAGGCGCGGCTCGCTCCAATGGACCAGGTCAGGGGAGTCCCAGATCACCAGGCCGGTCGATCCATTCGTGGTGGCGCCATCGTTCGGCCCCCAGCCGCCACGGTAATAGATGCTCAAATCGGTGGCCACAATGTGGAATCCACCACGTGGGTCGCGCACAATATGCGGGTCGCGCACGCCCTTCTCGCCGCCTAGCCACGTCAACGCCGGACTGCCGGCCGGGCGCAGATCCCTCCAATGCACGCCGTCGCGGCTCAGCGCGAAGTACAGCTGCTCGTCGGTGGGATTGCGCTCCTCGCCGATGAAATGCACGAACAGATAGGCCTGGGTGTCGATGCTCATGATGCTCCTAGAGATTCCTTGATGAATGATGGCGATTGATTCCGATTGAGTGATTCCGATTGAGTGGGATTGGCCGCGAAGGCTGCTGCCTATGGCGGATTGCCTGCCATCGGGGCGTCATCCTCAGACCGCGGTCGATTCCCGGTCCACCAGCTGGTAGCCGATGATGGCCCGTCTTGGCGGCAACGCCTCGTCCGCTCCATGATCGATACGCTCGGACAGCATGTCGACCGAGAATTTCGCAAGCTGCGTGAAATCGACCTGGATGGTGCTCAACGCCGGCGTCGTGTACGACCCGGAGGTCACGCCGTCGAAACCGATCACCTTCACGTCCTGCGGCACGCGCAGTCCGCGGTCCGCGAGCCCGCGTATCACGCCGAACGCCGCGAAATCGTTGGCGCAGCACGCGCCGTCGAACTCGGTGCCACCATGTCCGCTCCGTGCGGCGAGAATACGTTCCGCAATCGCATGCCCGGCGATGATGCCATTGGCCACATCCCCGGCTTCGAACACCATCGACTCGTCATAGGGCAGTCCGGCGTCGGACAGCGCTCCGCATGCGCCGCGCAATCGCAGAGCGAACGCGTTCTGGGCATGCGCCAGATCGGCGCGGGGGGCGAACCGGTGGCCGACGATCGCGATATTGCGGCATCTGCGGTCGATGAGATGCTGCATCGCCGCGCGTTCGGCCTCCTCGTTGGGGAAGTTCACGGCATCGACGGTCGGCGTCTCCTCGCAGGCGTCCAGCAGCACGAATGGTCTGCCGCCATTGAGTTTGGACAGCGGCACATTTGTGCCCAAGCCTGTGGCGTGCAGGATCTCGCCATCGAACAGCTGCCCGGAGAACGGATTGCTGCTCAGCGCGTGCTCGGCAGCGTCCGGCGAATACTGCGTCTGCTCGATGAATGGAATAAGTCCGCGGGACACGATTTCGTTGCTCAACGCCTGCGTGAGCTTTGAATAGAACGGCGAATCGAATTCGTTGACGATGACGTGGATGATGTTGCTGCGGCCCGATTTGAGCATGCTGGCCGTCAGATTGATGCGGTAATTGAGTCTCTTCGCTGCGGCGATCACTTTGGCGCGGGTCGATTCCTTGACGCCTGGCTTGCCGCGCAGCGCGTTCGACGCGGTCATGGGGGAGACGCCCGCTTCCGCGGCCACGTCGCGTAGCGTCGGTGTGCTGCTGGTCATATGCCGCTCCTTGAACAATACGATTGATATGTAACGATATTATATTTTTTCGATTCTGTAAAATCGTTGCAAATACAAAGACTCACCGACGTATTGTGTCCATTGCGGACGCTTGGATTTGCGCTAGAATATGTAACGATACATATATGGTTCGCATGACGGCGTCCGGCTTTTGCCACCGCTGCGTCATAGCGGCCCCGAACGAAGAGAGGTTCGATGACGATCCCTACCACCGTTTCCGTCGATCCAACTGACGGCCGCCCGGCGGACGCGCCTGCGCCAGTCAAAGCCTGGCGTCCGCCGATGGGTTGGAACAGCTGGGACTCCTACGGCACCACCATCACCGAGCAAGAGGTTCTGGACAACGCGCGCTTCATGGCCGAGCATCTCAAGGACGCCGGCTGGGACACGCTGGTCATCGACGCCGGCTGGTTCGACCCCAACGCCCACGCGCACGGCTATTCCGACGGCACGCCGTTGTGCATCGATGCATATGGCCGGCAGATTCCCGACGAGCAACGTTTCCCGAGTGCGGCAGACGGCAAAGGATTCGGCCCGCTCGCCGACGCGGTGCACCGGCTCGGTCTCAAACTCGGCGTGCACGTGATGCGCGGCATTCCGAGACAGGCCGTGCACGAGAACCTGCCGGTCAAAGGCACCGCGCTGCATGCGCAGGACGTTGCCGACACCGAGCACACTTGCGCATGGAATCACGACAACTATGGTCTCAAGCGGGGCGATGCCGGCGCGCAGGCCTGGTATGACGCACAGGTCGACCTGCTCGCCTCTTGGGGACTCGACTTCCTCAAGGTCGACGACATGCAGACCCCGTTCTTCCCAGAGGAGATCGAGGCCTACCATCACGCCATCGAACGCGCGGAAGCCGCCTACGGCCGACCGATCACGCTATCGCTGTCCCCGGGAGGCTGGGTGGCCAGCACCCATGTCGATTTTCTCCGCGGCGTCTCGCAGATGTGGCGCATCTCCGACGATTTGTGGGACCGCTGGGAAGACATCTACCAGCAGTTCCCCCGGCTCGCGCGATGGGCGCCGATGCAGCGCACCGGCCATTGGGCCGACGCCGACATGCTGCCGCTCGGGCATATCGGCCTGCGCGCCGAACGCGGCGATGACCGCCAATCGAAACTGACCTGCGACGAGCAGAAAACACTGCTCACCCTGTGGAGCATGGGCAGATCCCCGTTGATGGTCGGCGGCGATCTGCCTACCAGCAACGCCGACACCATCGCGCTGCTCGCCAACCCGGCCCTGCGCGAAGTGACCGCCGGCTCGTCCGGCAACCGCGAAATCGTCCGGGAACGGCTGTTCGCCGAATGGAACGTGGAGGAATCCTTCATCGGCGAGCTCATCGCATGGACCGCCGACGCGGCCGACTGGGCCGACGGTACCACGTCGGCACATGCGCGCGGCCACTACGGCGCGATCTTCTGGACCGGCAGCGAACCGTACGAGCTCAAGGGCAACATCCAGCTGCAAAGCTTCGTCGGCATCGACCAACGCAACGCGGACTGGACGCTCACCGATTTGTGGGCCGACGCTCCGCAATCGCTCGACGGCATCCGATCGGACGTCCGCATCGAAGGCGAAGGCGAGGACCGCGTCATCCGCGGCACCATCCCTGCGCACGGCTGCCTCTGGTTCGCGCTCGACTGAGCCCGTCTGACGCCAGCCGGCGGCGAATAGCCGCGAAACGAACGCCAAACCGTGCAATCGCACATACCTCAACACCATCCAACCCAACAACCAACACCATTCAAGGACACACCATGACCGACAAACTCACCGCCACACTCGACAAAGCGGGCGTGCGCGCCATCAGCACCGACCTGTGGGGCATCTTCTTCGAAGACATCAGCTACTCCGGCGACGGCGGCCTCAACGCCGACCTCGTGCAGAACGGCGCCTTCGAATACAACCGCGCCGACTCCATCGATTGGAGCAACTACAGCTTCTGGCGCAAAATCGTGCCGGAAGGCTCGTTCGCAGCCTTCGGTATCCATGACAATGACCCGGTTGCCACCGAAAACCCGCATTACGCGACGGTGGAAGTCGAACATGCCCCTGCCGCGCTGGACAACACCGGCTGGGACGGCATGGTGTTCCGTGCCGGAGAAACCTACGATTTCACCGCCTGGATGCGCGTGCGATCGGAAAGCGCGATGCCGGTGACGGTCTCGCTGCGCGGAGACGACGGCAGCAGCATCGCCGAAAACACCATCACCGTCTCAGCCTCGGCATGGACGACATACCAAGCCTCGCTGACCGTTCCTGAGCACGGCGATGCCGGCTCGAGCGTGGCCACACAGGGCACATTGCGTCTGGCCTTCGCCGGCGAAGGCGTCATCGACCTCGACTTCGTCACCTTGGAGCCGCGCACCACCTACCACGGCCTCAAGCATTTCCGCCCGGATCTGGTGGAGGCGCTCGCCGACCTCAAACCACGATTCATGCGATTCCCCGGCGGCTGCATCACCCACGGCCTCGGCATGGACAACATGTACCACTGGGACCGCACCATTGGACCGGTCGAGCATCGTCCGCACAACTTCAACCTCTGGGGCTACCACCAGTCATTCCGCATCGGCTACTACGAATACCTGTGCCTGTGCGAAACTATCGGCGCCAAGCCGCTGCCGGTGCTGCCCGCCGGCGTGAGCTGCCAAAACACCAGCCAAGGCCCGGTGCCGGTGGCGCAGGAGGATATGCCCGCTTACATCGATGAAGTGCTCCACCTCATCGAATTCTGCAACGGCAGCACCGCCACCGAATGGGGTGCCAAGCGCGCCGCCATGGGCCATCCGGAGCCGTTCGGCCTCGAATACCTCGGCATCGGCAACGAGGATCTCATCGACGACGTGTTCAAAAACCGCTTCCAGCAGATTTTCGACGCCGTCAAAGCCGCATATCCGGACATCGTCGTCGTCGGCACCGTCGGTCCCGCCCCCAGCGGTCAGGATTATGAGGAAGGCTGGAAGTACGCGCGCGAAGCGGGTCTGCCAATCGTCGACGAACATTCCTACCAGTCGTCCAGCTGGTGGTTCCACAACCTCGACCACTACGACCACACGGACCGCAAGGGGCCGAAGGTCTACCTCGGCGAATACGGCTCCTGGAACACCCAACTGATCAACGGCCTGTCCGAAGCGGCCTTCATGGGACGCATGGAACTCAACGGCGATGTGGTGGCCATGGCCTCCTACGCCCCGCTGTTCGCCAAGAATGGGCACCATAGCTGGAATCCGGACCTCATCTACTTCGACAACGAACGCGCCTACCATCCCTACAGCTATTGGGTGCAGCAGATGTACGCCACCACCACGGCCGACACCGCGTGGCCCGTCACCGTCGAAGGCCCGTCCACGCTGCGCCGCACCCTGCCGGACACCGTGAAACTACGCATCGCGGGCAATGCCAAAGCCGATCTCAACAACCTCACCATCACCACCGCATCCGGGGAGACGATTAATCTCGGCAACGTGGCCTACGATGGCAGAACCATCGACACCGCCCTCGATCTGCACGCTGATTCCTACAGTATCGACACTACCGTCGTCTATTACGAGGGACGATGGGGCATGGACCTCATCTGTGGCGATATCGACGGCAAGAACCACAACATCATCTCACTTGGTCGAGGACACAGCGTGCGCGTGGTCCGCGACGGCACCGCCTACGCGCTTGCCGGCACCGAAGTCTCCATGAACGAAGTGCGACCGGGCACCACTTGGCAGGTGCACGTTGACGTCACCGACCGCGGCCAAGCCATGAAGCTGTACATCGATGGAACGCTGATTGCGGATGGCACGGAGGTTAAGGACGAGCCAAGGCGTACCGTCACCGTATCACGTAATGACAAAGCCGGAGAGACCTACGTGCGCGTGGTCAATGCCATGGACGCGCCAATAAGCGTCGACCTACGTCAGATTCTTGCCGAGTTGAATATTTCCACAGCATCGGCGGCATCCGCCACGGCCACCGTCCTAGCCGGAGACAATCCGTATGCGGGACAGGTCGGTGAGGAATCACCGACCAGGCCGCGGCAGACCGCGATTGATCTGACAGACGGCGACTACACGGCACCGGCATGGTCGTTCACCACCATCACGATTAAGTGACGTGTATGCCGCGAAACGGGCGGACCCTCGTTTGAACCCTCGAACGAGAGTTCGCCCGCAGTGCAGGGCCAATCGGGACTAATCTGGAAAACATGAGCAAGCACCACCGCAATCGTAATTGGGCCCCGGCCCCACAGCCGCTGCCCGAAGACGCGCACGTCATCGACAACCACACCCACGTCGCATCCGTCGTGCCCTTCTCCCAAGCCATGAGTCACGAAGCCATGGAAAAAGGCCAAGGCGAAGTACCCGTCTACAGCGTCGACGAACTGCTGGAACAAGCCCAGAAAGTCGGCGTCGAAGGCGTAATCGACTGCGGTTGCGAGCTGCCCAACCTCATGACCGCCATCGACATGGCCCGCGAGCATCCCGGAACCGTGCACGCCGCAATCGCCATACACCCCAACGAAGCCGTGCTGCACGGCCACCGCGGCGCACCCGGCCCCGACGGCCTGCCCATCAAATACAAGCCCTGGCACGACATCCCCTTCGACGAAGCCATGGCCGAAGTGCACCGCCTCGCCACCACCTACCCCAACCAGGTCGTCGCCATCGGCGAAACCGGCATGGACCTGTTTCGTACCGGCGAATCCGCCAAGGAACTGCAACGCGAGGCGTTCCGCGCCCACGTCGCGCTCGCCAAGGAACTCAACCTGCCCATGCAAATCCATGACCGCGACTCGCACAAGGAAGTCATCGAAACGTTGCTCGCCGATGGAGCCCCCGAACGTACCGTGTTCCACAGCTACTCCGGCGACGCCGAAATGGGCGAAATCGCCCGCGAAAACGGTTGGTATCTCAGCCTTTCCGGCACATCCAGCTACAAAGGCAACGACGGAATCCGCGAATCGGCGAAACTCGTCGGCATGAGCCACGTCATGGTCGAAACCGATGCCCCCTACTTAAGTCCGATGCCCTACCGCGGCCGCACCAACGCGCCGTATATGATCCCGTACACCCTGCAGGCGCTCGCCGACTATCTTGACAGACCGTTGGCTGAAATCGCCAAAGCCACGCGTGAAACGACGCGCGAAGTGTACGGCATCTAAAAAGAATGGCGATTTCGCGGTAATCCCGTGGCGGTTCCGTGACGGTCGCATGGGCCTCAACGTAACAGTTGCGTAATCGCCAGAAAATAAGCAAAATACAAACGACTAAGCATATGTGAATTTCATGCGTGACGTGCCGAATCACGTGTGAAGATTTGACAATGGTTTGCCAAGCTCCTAGTGTCACACCTTGCGTTTTATTTTGGGGAGCGGGTTGGAAGGCCCGCCACTTGGAGGAAGCGTTATGGCTAACGAGCCGAACGAAGAAGAACAGTCGCTGCTTCACGCAGCGACGTACACGCAGGCGCCAAAGGTCTCGCACAAGGTCCTGACCAAGGAGGAGCGCCAGACGCTCATCAAGGAGCACGAGGCGCAGCAGCAGGAAGCCGCGAAACTTGACGAGGCCGCCAGCAAGGGCCGCATCGGCCGCTGGTGGAGCCGTCTCCAGTCCGGCCCGGACAAAATCACGCCGGCCATGGCCATCGTGGCGCTTGGCGTGGTATACGGCGACATCGGTACCTCGCCGCTGTACACCATGCAGACGTTCCTCAACGGCCAAGGCGGTTTGGCGCATACGGATCGCGCCGCGGTGCTGGGCATCCTGTCGCTGGTCTTCTGGTCGATCACGCTGATCACCACCGTCAAATACGTGTTCATCGCCATGCGCATCGACAACAACGGCGAAGGCGGCATCTTCGCACTGTATTCGCTGATCCGCAAATATGGGGCATGGCTTGCGATTCCCGCCATGCTGGGCGGCGCCGCGTTCCTCGCCGATTCCGTGCTTACGCCGGCCGTCTCGATCAGCTCGGCAGTGGAAGGCTTGGAAACACTGCCGCTGCTGGAACCGATCATGAGCGAAAACAAAGAACTGACGCTGATGATCACCATTGTGATCATCGTCTGCCTGTTCGCAGTGCAGTCGCGCGGTACCGAACGCATCGGCCGCACGTTCGGCACGGTGGTCATGATCTGGTTCTCGTTCCTCGCCGTCGTCGGCTTGGTGAACCTGAGCTCCGATTGGAGCGTGCTTGAAGCGCTGAATCCGGTGTACGGCGTGGAGTTCCTCTTCAGCCACCACAATGCGGCAGGCCTCGCCGTCATGGGCACCGTGTTCCTGTCCACCACCGGCGCCGAAGCGCTGTATTCCGACATGGGCCATGTCGGCCGCGGCAACATCTACTTCACGTGGCCGTTCATCAAGATCGCCCTTGTGTTCTGCTATTTCGGCCAGGGCGCGTGGATGCTCAACCATTGGGATGACACCGCGTACAACCACATGCACGGCCTTAATCCGTTCTTTGAAATGATGACCCCGTCCGTGCGTTACGTGGCGGTGCTGCTGTCCGTGTGCGCCGGCGTGATTGCTTCGCAGGCGTTGATCACCGGCGCCTACACCATGGTTTCCGAAGCGACGCGACTCAACTGGATGCCCCACCTGCAGGTGCGCTATCCGGCTCGTACCCGCGGCCAGCTGTACATTCCGGTGGTCAACGCTGTGCTGTGCGTCTCCACCCTGCTGGTTTTGGCGATGTTCCGCGATTCGGAGCATATTTCCGCCGCGTACGGCCTGGCATTGACCGTCACGATGATCACCACGACGATTCTGCTGGCCGTCTACATTTGGCACGATGGCAAGCGCGTCGGCGCGGTCGTGTTCACAGTGGTGTTCCTGGCCATCCAGTTCCTGTTCTTCTTCGCTTCGATGGCGAAGTTCCTGCACGGTGGCTGGTTCACCATGCTGCTGACATTGGCGATTCTGCTGATTATGTACACGTGGAACGAAGGCACGAAGCTGGAACGCGCGCAACGCCGGCATATGCAGCCCGCCGATTGCGTGCCGGTTCTGAAGCGGCTTCATGAGGACGATTCGATTCCGTATTTCGCGGACAACATCGTCTATCTGACGTCCGATCCGGAAATGAAGCGTGTCGATACCGACATCTTCTTCTCGATTTTCGCGGACCATCCGAAGCGCGCCCGCGCATGGTGGGCGGTGTCGGTGGAAACGTCCGACAACCCGTTCACGCGCGAGTATTCGGTGGAGAATTTCGGCACGGACTTCCTGTTCCGCGTGCGTATTCGCTTGGGCTTCAAGGTGTCGCAGTCGATTCCTGCATACATCCACCAGATCATGAACGATCTGTCGAAGTCCGGCGATCTGCCCAAGCAGACCACCCGCTACCCGAAGCTGGATGCCGATCCGAACATCGGACCTATCCGCTACGTGCTGATTCACAAGGCGTTGATGCCCGAGTCGAAGGTGTCCCAGAAGGGCGCGATCTCACTGCAGATCAAGTACGCGATTCGTCATTTGGCCGGCTCTCCGGTCAAATGGTTCGGACTCGCTCCCTACAATCCGCTGATCGAAATCCAGCCGCTGTTCCTCGCCACCGAGCGTCCGCCGCGTCTGAAGCGCGTGTGAATCCGCTCTGCGAGCACGGCTTATCTACGCAAGGAGGGCTGGGACATTTCGTTTGTGACCGTAGGCTTGGCCGAACGGCCTTGAGTGCGTCACGAACGAGATGCCCCAGCCCTTTTCCTTTGGCTGAATACCGCCAAGTCCGCAGGAGGACCGGCATATCCTATTACCGACACGCTCCGGGCCGCTCAGGCCGAGTTTTTACGGTCTGCAACAGGATATGTCGGTCCTCCTGCTCGTTTGCGGGACAACTTACGTTCGTGACGTGCGTTTTGCGACGTGCGATGCATATGAATCGGCGGATGAATCGCAGGCTATAACCAACTCCGATAACGGCACGCGCGCGTCGAAACCTGCCGTCGCTAAAGTAATCAACCATGTGCAGATTACTTGGATTCGCGACGGCAGGCAGCAACACCAACCTCAATGGCGTGCTCGGCATGCAGAACGTGCGCGATTTCCGAAATCTGAGCGAGATCCACAACGACGGCTGGGGCGCCGCGCTGATCACCGTGCCAGACGAATCGCCATACCGTCGCGACGGCGGTGCGCCGACTCCGGAAACCGGCACCGCGATCTACAAAAACACCATCGCCGCCCGTCATGATCCGATTTTCGACGAGCTCGCCAACACTCCGGCGCGCGGCGGCCTGTGGCACCTGCGCTTGGCCAGCTCCAACCTGCCGCTGATTCTTGAGAACCAGCAGCCCTTCTATGCGAACGGCCTGAGCTTCATCCACAATGGCGACATTTCTGACGACCAGGGCCGCAACATCATCACGAACCGTGCATTCCCGGTCGATCCGAGCATCGTGCAGTCCACTGGCGGCCGTTCCGATTCCGCCATTTTCTTCGCCGTCATCCTGCAATACATCGGCTTTGGCTTCGCACTCGACGAGGCGGTGGCGCAGGCCGTGCGCGAACTGCGCAAAAGCTATCCGAAGTCCAGCTACAACTGCATGATCCAAAGCCAGGACCAGTTCATCGCCCTGTGCGCGGCCGGCCGTGAGGTCACGTCCAAGCGCATCGTCGAAATCTACGACCAGTACGGTCGTGGCGAGCAGGCGCGCGACTATCGCGTGCTGCGCTACCGTGCGCTCGGTGGAAACGACGATGCCCAGCCGAAGGGCGTGGTCGTGGCCAGCTCCGGTTTCGACCAGCGCGCCGAAGACGGCTGGACCCGCCTCGAAAACGACCAGATGATCGTGGCTTCCAACCGCACCGGCGAATTCCGCGTCCGTTCCATCTGATTTTCCGCACATAACGTCCCCGCGTATCGTGCCGTCCGCTGCGGGCAGCTGATGAATGCTCGTTTTAAGGCGGCATTCCTTGGAACATCGTTGACAAGACGGAGAAACCGTTGAATCCGTGTCCGTTCCGGGATTTATCTGGCGTGGTGTATGAATCCCTTCGGCTGTTGGGAACCGTTTTGGAAACTGCGTCAGGAACCGTATGCTGGGCGTGATGGAACGTGCCTAAGATGGGCGTATGACGAACGAATCGAACGAAACAACCGAATCGAACAAGCCGACGACCGGCTATATCCCCACTCTTGCGCAAGTGGACGAGTTACATCGCAAAATCGCGCAATCGCAAGCCGCATACGACCTCATCCACGGCCATTGCGTGGTCGTGGCCGACATCGCCCGCCGCATGGCCCGCCGGCAGAACGCGCTGTTCACCCGCCGCTGCACCCTGCCGACGGACGCTCCCGAAAAAACCGGCGACTTCGGACTGGAACTGACGAAAGACAATACCGGCGAGGAATCGCTCGGCATGTTGCACATGCCTGCGGTGCCGTCCACGGAAGGGCTGACTGGAGGTACCGTTCCGCCGCGGCTCATCGACGAGCATCTGGTGGTCATTGGCGGTTTGCTGCACGACATCGGCACGTATTTCCTGCTCAAGCAGGACGGTTCCGACGGCGAACCGCTCAAATTCGACGGTCCGCACTATGTTCAGCACGGGCTCAAGGGCTGCGAATACTTGCTGAACGAGGGCGTTGACGAATCGATCGCCCAGTTCGCACGCAACCACACGGGTGTGGGCCTCACCCGCGAAACCGTGGAATCGCAGGGATTGCCGTTGCCCCCGGCCGACTACGTGCCGATGAACCTCGAGCAGGAGGTCGTCATGGTGGCGGACAAGTACAACAGCAAGTCGATTCCGCCGAAGTTCCTGACCGCCGAAGCCTACACGCGCAAGGCCGCCCGTTTCGGCGAAAGCAACAAGCGCGAATGGCTGCGCCTTCTGGAACGCTACGGCGTCCTCGACGTCAAACCGCTCGCCGAGCAGTACCACATGCGCATCGCCGAGTAGCGAACCTACTTATCTCGCTTATGAATGGCGGATTTCGGTGTCTGCCGGATGCTATCTCGCTTATGAATGGCGGGTGTCTCAGGAAGACTAGGTGTTAGGGGGCAAGTTCAATCCCCTCTAAGTCTCATGCGGCAAAACCATCCGCCATTCATAAGCGAGATACACCCGAAAATTCCTCGAAGCCTGGCCGCCGCCCGAGTTTTGCGCACTGAAAACCGCTATCTGTGGCACTTCTCTTTTCCCGCCATACATTAGGGGGTATAAAACAGACCCTCTAACTCACGAGGCGTCAAACGATCTGCCACACATAGCGGTTTGAGATTCCAAAGATGAAAGAGTCTGCCACACATAGCGCATATGACATGTTTTTAGCGGTGTGTCACCGCAAACCAGCGCGAATCGGCACGAACCAGAATCAGCACGAAAAAAGCCTTGCGGACTGGCATGCAACACCAGTCCGCAAGGCTTTCGCCTCGCAGAACGCCGCTCGCTACTCAAGCTCCGCGCAATGTTCCATCTGATCGGCGACCTCCGGATTATCGGTCACCACAATAATCGCACGCTTACGATCCTCATCGCGCTTGGCCTTCTTCAGCAGCCCCAGCACCACGGCGGCGTCGTCACGGTTCAATCCAGCGGTCGGCTCGTCGGCAATAATCACCTCCGCCTCGCAGCTCAGCGCACGCGCGATTGCCACACGACGCTGGTCCAACGCACTCATCTTGCCCACCGGCAGACCGGAAGTCACTTCCTCGAATCCCACGCGCTTGAGCAGCTCGCGCGCAATCACCGGCTTGGGCTGCAGGAAATTGCGGTTCGACGCGTCCATGGCGTACAACACGTTGCCTTCCGCGTCAAGGTCGCCGCGCACGGCGAACCGCTGCGGAATGAAACCGATGCGGTGTCCAAGCACGTCGACCGGTGTCGCGTCGGCGAGGTTCGTGCTTTTGTGCATCACGTTGCCGCTGGTCGTCCGCATCATGCCGACCATGGTGGCCACCAGCGCCTGATGCTGTTCGACATCTTCGGCATCCACCAGCACCGCGTGGGTCGCGCCGGCATGGAACGCCAGGGAAACGTCGTCGAGCACGTCACGTCCGGTTTTGCGGTTGTGCACCGTCACATGGTCGAGCGCGAATGTCGGGTTCGCCTTGAAGAAGAATGCGTCCTTCTTGCGATGATGTTTGATTTCGCGGTCGATCTGCGATGACACGCTGGTTGCGGAGTCCGCCTGTACGGTTTCGTGCTGGTCGAGCGACTGTTCGTCGTCGGTCGCGCCCAATGCGAGCGTTTCGTTCACGCGATTCGCGTTGTCGCTGGCAACGCTGTCTTCCGTGGCGATGCCTTCCGTATTTTCCGCGTTTTCTGCCGATTCGGTTGCGATGGAATCGCCTCCATCGTCATACACCACCGCGAAATCGACCGATTCGATCGACGTGGCCATATCGGTTTCGCCCGCCTCGATGTCCGCGTTTTCCGCGTTTTCAGCGGCAGCGTTGTTCAATGCTTCGGTTTCGTTGTCTTTCACGTCTTTCTCGCTCATGCGTTCACCTCCGTACGTTCCGTCGACTCGACTGTTTCCTCCGGCTCGTCTGCGTTCTTCGCTTCGGCAGATTCGTTCGAATCGTCAGAACGGCCTGCGAACAGCTGACCCAAATCGAAGAATCCCACGCGCATGAACGCGATGATGCCCAGAACCAGGCAGGCGCCCAGTCCGTACCAGATCATGTTCCACACGGATGCGGATGTGATGGCCACAGCCTGTCCACCGGCCCATGCGGTGCCAAGCGGCTTGGCCAGCAGCGCGCCGGCAATCAATCCGATTGCCCAGCCTGGAACGGTCATCATGAACGTTTCCAGCATGAATTGCCATCCCAAACGTCCCTTGGTGACGCCGGAAACCATCGCCATGCCGATTTCGTCACGGCGTCCACCGATCGCGGCCCACAGCACCAATGCCAGCAGCGCGAGCCCGCCGACGATCAGGGTCGCCAACAACGCCGTGCGCGCGGCCTTGGCAGCGGCGTCCAGCGGTGCGATGCGCTTCTTGTACGCATCAAGCGACGGCGATGAGATTGTGAACTTCGACGTGTCCAGCTTGGCCTTTGTCACCAGTCGCACGAACTTGTTGTATGTGGCCGGATCGGTCAGCGTGAAGATGATGTTGAGGTTCGGGATGGCCCAGCCCTTGGTGCCGGCCACATCCAGACCGCTTTGCGCGAAGTTGATGTACGACGTGTACACCACGTTCTCGCGGTTGTCTTTCGCGTATTTCGCGTCGGAACCGTATCCGGCCGGCGCCTCGCCGGTGTACTCGTAGATGCCGCGCACGGTGAATTTGTAGGTTTCGGAAGCCTTCGTCGGATTGCCGACGGTCACCTTGTCGCCCACTTTGAGATTGTTCTTCTTGGCCACTGCCTGAGAGACCAGCACGCCGTCGTTGGCCGTCTTGTAGTTCAGCTGCTTGCCCTTGACCACTTTGAACGTGCCGTAGTCGTTGATTTTCGCCGCATCGTTCGTGTAGAAGGCTTGCAACGTCAGGTTGCCGCCGGTATTGTCCTCGCTCGTGTCGCTTTTCGCCGCGATCGCCTGCAGCGACTTGCTGGCGCGCACCGGCACCGACGTGGCGAGCGTGTATTCGAACGTCAAGTTGTTCTTCTGCACCGCTTCCGCGTACTTGGTGTACATGTCCCACGTCATGTAATTGGCGGTGTAATTGGAGTCCGCGCCGTCGCGTTTCGCAGTGACTTTCGCGCTTGGCCGAATTACCGCCGAAGCTTTCTGCGATTGGTATGTTTCGTTATTCGCCTTGTCGTCGGCTCTCAGCACCGCCAGATCCACGGCGGCTGAGAACGACACCAGCAGTGCAAGCAAAGCCGTCAGCGCGGTACGCCATTTGACGCGACCGAGCGCAGCCCATGCGTTCTTGAGAACGAACATGCGGTACTTCTCCAGTTCTCTGTAGTTACGCGTCGACGCATGCCGACGCCAGCGTTGGCCGGGACGCACACAGTCAAGCAACGACAGCGAGTACGCTCACAGCGCAATGCGCCCCGTGCAATCATCCTGCCCATCCAACGTGATTGTTTTCTTGCGCAACACTGTTATACCTCTGTGTGAAGTCTGAATACTTCCTGAAAATCGAAGGTTGGATAAGCGGCGATTTTGTTCCTGCTCGCGCTCGTCTCCGCTCTACGTCCGCCTATTCTTCCCGCGTTCCGCGTCCGTCTTGCGCCCATCCCGCGCATGTTCCATCCGTTTTTAGATGCCTTTCCAGCTTTTGTTGCCGCACGGTCCAGTTTTGGATTACAAAATGCAGGTGCGATTGCGATTTGTGGCTTGCTTTCGCGGCTTCGGCTACGATGGATGGCGATGAAGCAGCACAGCACAGACAATACGATTCCCACAGCGGCCGACGACGCAGTCGATGAAGCCGACAGCGCAGTCGCCGCAAGCAAGACGACAGACGAAACGACGGCTAAAACGACGGACAAGATATCAAGCAAGACGACGAACGATACTTTGCCTTTGCCTTGCGATTCCGCCGTTCCCCGCTTATCCCGCATCGCACTGCCGGTCTGTTCCGCCATCGGCGTCGCGCTCGCCGCCGCGGTCGTATGGGCCTGGTTTCCGCACGGTTCCGCCGCTTGGACGAACCCATTGCACGAAATCGACGCGCCCGCGCACTATTACTTCATCCGCAAGATCCTCGGCGAAGGCGTCGGCGCGGCCACCCACCTGTGGCCGAACGACGAATACTATCCGCCGTTGTTCCATCTGCTTGCAGCCGGCATGATTAAGCTCGCCAGCTTGTTCGGCGTCAATCTGTCGATTTACGCCGCGTTCAACACGGTCTGGCTGGCCACATCCGGCTTGGTTTGGCCGATTGCGATTCAGCTGTACGCTTCCTATTTCACGCGTCGCCTGTCGCATTCGGCACAATCCGTATGCTCCCCCCGATTTGCGAACGTACGAAAGTCCTCGGCCCGCAATGTCGCGTCTGTCGTAGTTCCGCTATTCCCCGCGATACTCGCGCTCATCATCCCCCCGCTCGCCGTCGCTTCCGCCTCGCACCCCTTCCAAATGCTGGCTTCCGGTCCGCTGATCGCCTTCGGCCTGGCCGCCACGCTTCTGCCGTTCTGGCTGTACGCCACACTTCGCCTGCTCGACGCGCTCGCCACCCGCGAACACCTCGTCAAATGGATCATATGGTTCTTCGTCACTGCCGGCGTCTGCATGTTCGCCCATCCGCGCATCGTGTTCACCTGGCTCCTGCTCATGGCCCCCTTCGTGCTGACGCGACTGCCGTGGAAAGCCATCGCAGGCCTTGCTGGCGTAGTGGTTCTCGGCGCCGCCGTGTTCCTCGTATACATGATGTCCAGCTACAAATCGGACCGCTACTTCAATCCCGCCAGCTGGTTCCACACCTTCGTTCCGAACCGCACGGTGCCCGAAGCGCTCAAAATCTACGTCACCGACAATATCGGCGGCGTGCAAGGCTGGTTCATGGCCGCAATCGTGCTGATCGCGTTTGCCGTCACCGTCGCAGCCATCATCCGCCCGCAATGGTTCGCCGCCAATCGCGCCGATTCCGCTACTGTGCCCGGCGCTTCTGCGATTGACCGTGCATCCGATAGCACGTCAGCGCAACCGCACGAGCAGGTTGCCGATTTTGCGGCTATGCCTGCCGATCGTAGGAATCGCAAGACTTCCGTCAGCTACCGCACTCCACGTTCCGACGCCTCGCAACTCCGCCGCGACGCGATCGCCATTCTGCTGGCCTTCTTCCTGGTCGGTCTCGTCTACGTCTGCTCGACCGCGCTGACTGGCTGGTTCCCCAACATCGTGGCCGCCGCCTGGTATCGCGCCGAAACCCGACCGCTTACCATGATTCCGTTCGGCGTGCTGCCGCTGATCGTCTTCGCCGCCGTCGTATTGTTGCGTGCCGGCCGTCTGCCGAACGTCACGAAAATCATTGCGATTGTTCTGCTTGCGGCGCTCGCCATTTCCTGCCAATTCGGCAATACTGTTCGTTCCGCCCTGTCGGATGCCGTCTATGCGAATATGACGATTGACGATGCGCGGCCGGACGAGCAGCTCACTGCCACGAAGGAGAAGATTCTCAAGAAGGTGGTGAAGGAGACTGGTACCGATTCGGTGGTGGTTTCCGATCCGCTGAATGGTTCCATGTATGCGACGGCGATGTACGGCGCGGATATGCTGTTCCCGATTTACAACGCGAAGGCCGAGAAGAATGGTGCGATTTTCGGACAGACGGAGAATGCGTTCGCGTCGGGCGACGGCAAGGCGCTGACGAATACCGTCTGCCCGCTGAGCGCGGATGGCGATGCATACTTCCTGAGCATGGGCGGCCAGGCGCCGAGCCTGCAGATGTTCACGTTCAAGCAGCAGTACGACACGTTCCACGATCAAAAGCTGATCGACCAGTACGCCAAAGATGGCACGATGCGCAAGGTTCAGGATTATTCGAATATGGCTTCATATGCGAAGGGCTGGGCGTTGTACCAGTTCAACTGCCAGTGATCACGTGTGTTGCGTGGCTGCGTGGCGTCGAAATAGGCGATTGGGAGAACAAGAGGCTCTGATTTGTCAAGTTTCGACACGCCGATGGAACGTTGGATTTCCAACGGTTCGCGCGTTGTTCATGCGGCCCGGGTTGCGCGGATCGCGATCGTGCTGTAAGTTTATCTCTTGCTGCCGCTCAGCGAGTGGTCCGGTTCACTCCGGATTGCGAGGTGGGTGAGTGGTGGTGGTTTGAGAACTCAAGAGCGTATTTGTACTACTT